>Ga0247727_10003399_pt1 | contig 35215 bp, 26 predicted proteins | sample WisWelCaveWW1625_FD_202498 | JGI IMG/M metagenome (GOLD analysis project Ga0247727, IMG submission 202498) | Biofilm microbial communities from Wishing Well Cave, Virginia, United States - WW16-25 | ecosystem: Environmental > Aquatic > Deep subsurface > Groundwater > Cave microbial mat | place...
CAGCTCGATTGCCGCAAATGCTAACGTTGAAAGCGCACAAAGAATCGAGAAGACACGAACGCAAAGGAGAATCGCATTCTTCCGCCACACAATGACTATCTTAACAAATATTGAAGGACTATGAACTAGATTCCCTCTGCTTCCGATACCGGTAGCTGCGCTCAAACTATAACTGGATCGTTTTTGCTATTTGCTGTATTGATCCCCTTGCCGACGAAAGCGCTCTGACTTTTGCGGTTCATGCCTTTTTGAAAAGATCTTTCCAGAAAAACAAGGAGTTTCAAGACTCATTGTTGTAATACAAAAGCAAAAAGGGCTTCAGGATGATTTTACCCTGAAGCCCCAATGATTTATGGAAGGTTCTTAATGACTTAGCTGCATGCAGCTTTATGGAGTCGGTTTTCCGTGTCCACCGTTCAGGCCCTGATGGGGCAGTGCATAAAACGGGAAGTCTTTTAGATACGGCTTATCGTTATAGTTCACGCTGTCACCCACGCCGGCAGCAGGATTGCCTACGGCGATCAGACTGATGATGACGTCGCTCACATCCACCTGTGAGTCATTGGCTGTAGCTCCGCCACCGATCTTACGACCGTTAGGAAACTGTGAATCTGTGGCCACATCCAGACGAAGGACATCACCGGTTGTTCCGTTTGCAATCGGCACATGGTGGCAACCGGCCGCCGGAATGTTGTCCAAATTGATGACCTGCAGTATATCGAACCTGTCTTTTTTCAGGGCATTCACAGTTGCCTGAGGCACGCCAAGCGCTTTATAAAGCCCAAGAAACTCAAGGTCGCGTACCAGAATCGGAAACAGGAAATAGCCGCCGAAATTGTTAACGTCATTGATGGGTTGAGTGCGCAGGAATTTTCCTTGATCCTGTACACCGATGAGGCCGGCATTTACCAGGGGTAAGCCCTGACGGCCAACCTGGATCCAGGCTCCTGATTCTTGATCGACGCCGCTCTTGGAGAGTTTTCTGGTTTCGCGGCGGCTGGCGGAAGCCCATACGGCAAGCATCGTGTCGTCACCGCAAGTGCCGTTATGCGGAATCGGTCCGCCCAGCACTGTTTCCGTCGGTACATCCAGTGCCATTACGTTCAGGTTGAATCCTGCGAACACGTCTTCGCCTGGCGAGCGACGTCCGCCTGGAAGGTTAGCCAGGTTCAGAATGTCGAAAATCCCTTTTTCATCCAGTTGATAAGCGTCATCCATGACACCTACGAATGCGCGGCCTTCATCGCCCATATCGCAGATGAAGCTCCTTACAAAGTCTGCATCATAAAGACCGTCTTCGAACTGGGAAGGATTGTTGCCATTGTAACCTGTGAACGGTCCGAGTCCGTACGCAACACGATCCGTAACCGGACCAACGTTCGGTGGGGCCATCTGGCAGTTACTTCCGATGACCGTAGATGTTTTATTTTCACCGTTTCTTACGACTTTCGTAACGGTGTAAGTGATTTGTTGTCCGCCTAATTGAACGAGAAGCTCTTTTCCGCCGCCCGGGGGCAGTTCGAGATTAGTATTATCAACCCGAACCGGCTTTCCACAGTCCAACTTGATCTGATACGCGATTTCATCATTCAGGCTGCCGATACCGCGCGAAATGTGAAATTCATACAGGACGTTACATCCCAATCGCGTCTGGTTATTACCCTGACCGGGTTCGTGCAGGCCATTGTAACCTGCTGTCAGATAGAGTCTTGAGTGACTGTCGTCCGACACCCAGGCATACATGTCCGTATTATCGATTACTGGATCTTCCAGAACCGCCTGCGCTTCTCGATGACTCGATGCCAGAGCCACTGAAGCGCAAAGAATAGCCAGCGCCACTGCGGCGAGGCTGAGAAAACTTTTGATTCGCATTTGGTTCCTCCTTTAGTTACGGTTTTTTTACCGCTCTGCCTTTATTCATACGCAGGGACGAATACCTTTGGATTTACTGATGAATAATTTTTCCTTCCAGAATCGTCATTGTGACTGTTGTTTCGTTGATCTCCGACGGAGCTATTTCAAAGAGATTCTGTGAAAGAACGATCAGATCCGCTGATTTTCCTTTTTCCAGCGATCCGGTCTCTTTTTCCCAGAAGTTGGCATAGGCGCTTCCGATTGTATATGCCGCCAGCGCCGTGTGGAGTGAGATTCTTTCCTCCGGAATGAAGGCCGGACCGTCTTCTTTCACGTTAATACCCTGTCTCCTCACCGCAACTTCGATTCCGTCCAGTGGATTCACGGAAGAAACTGACCAGTCGCTGCCAAGCGCCATCGTGGCGCCGGTACTCATCACGCTGCGAATCGGATAGATCCAACGCGCACGTTCCCGGCTCAATTTGGGAATGGTGAGGTCTTTGATGTACTCATCTTCCCATGCCCACAACGGCTGGAAGCAGGGAATGGCGCCCAGCGGCCCGAATCGTTTAATTTCGGCCGGATCGATCACTTCAATGTGAGAAAAGATCGGACGCGAATCGCGAAATCCGTTTACTTTACGAGCTTCTTCAACCGAGTTTAATGCTGCTCGTACGGCCCAGTCTCCGATGGCATGAAAGTGAACCTGAAAACCTTCACGATCCAGATTTTTCACAAATTCATTCAGCTTCTCAGGCTTCCACAGAAGCTCACCGGGCGTTTTTGTGTCGACATACGGATTCAACATCGCCGCTGTGTTAGCTTCAATTACGCCATCCACAAAAATCTTTACTGCAGTTGCATGCAATCTTTTTCCCTGATGACTTGCGCGCAACGACTTGAGGTCCGCAATCTGCTCAACCGGTTTTTCCGGATCTGCATATTGAGCGGCAGTCACCCGCGCTGTGAGGAATCCACCTTTGTCCGTCTCAAGATAAGTCTTCAGTGCTTCAGGACCAACACTGGCATCCTGAAATCCTGTGATACCGAGCGCATTCATTTTCTTCAAAGCGTTTTGCAAACCCCGGAAGCGCTCTTCGGGTGTGGGTTCCGGAGCCACTTTGTAAACCAGATCGGTGGCGCTTTCCCGTAGAGTTCCGGATGGTTCACCATTTTCATTTCGTTCGATACGTCCGCCTTCCGGATCAGGAGTGCTTTTCGTAATACCCGCAAGCTCTAATGCTTTTGAATTTACCCAGACGGAGTGGCCGTCCGCTGAAGTCATCAATACCGGACGTTCCGGCACGATTTCATCCAACCACTCTTTCTTCGGGTTCGCCTGCGGAAAAACGGGAAGCTGCCAGTTGCTTCCAAGTATCCATTTTTCATCAGGATGAGACGCGGCATGATCGGCAGTCGCCTTCAGTATTTGCTCCTTCGTTGTCATTGCATCGAAATCAAGCCGGCCCATGTCGATTCCCGCGCTCAACGGATGAACATGTGAATCAATAAATGACGGCAAAACAAATTTACCTGACAGTTCAATGACCTGTGTTTGTGGACCGATCCATTCAACGACACCCGGGTCATCTCCGATGTAGTGAATCCGTTCGCCCTGAATCGCTATCGATTCCGCCCAGGAACGAGGCGCATCCATGGTATAGATTCTTCCATGTCGAAGTACCGTGTCCGCCTTTTGTTCAGGCGCTCCACCCATCAGAAACAGTGATGCGAACAACACACTACAGGCAATCGATTTTTTGATCATTGATGATTCCTCCCGCTCTGAAATTGCAATTAAACTTGTATCACAGCGCCGCGAGACCGGCAACCGGTGTCGCTTTACGGAGCGCGAGCGTCTCGCTTGCATTGAGGGTCGCCGGCTGTGCGGACTGGAAGTCCGCGGCCCCTACTAATGCCGGCTGGAAGCCGGCTGGAAGTCTGCGGTCCGTAGGGAGCGCGGACATCCTGTCCGCATTATGGGCCGCAGGCATCTTGCCTGCTCGCCGGCCTGGCCGGCTCGCCAGATGGAAGCTCGCGCTACATCTGCCAGGCTCAGGTTCAGACCCAGTATCCGTTGCGATGTCGCAACTTGATTCCGGGTTTTTTGACTTTCACTTTGATCGAATGTTCGCCTTCTTTTTCTGGTTTTGGCGGGGTATAACACAAAACGTATTGATAATTCAGGTCAGAGAGGATTGCGTCAAAGCCTTTCTTGAAATTCAGTGAATTCTCGAAACTAAGACCGCCCGTATCATCGGCCATCGATATCATGAAGTCCTGATACTCATCCAGAAACTCCAGGTCGCTGGATTTAAATTTGCGATCGGATTCACGAACAGTTTCCAGCAAATCGTTGATCGGTCCACGTGAGTTTACCGTGTAAACTGTGACATTGTTACGATTCAACTTGCCTACAAGTTTCTTGAATTCCTTTTGCAGGTCCGTCCCGCCTTCGTACGCGCATTCCGGGAATTCCCGGACAAAATCCCATTCATCTTCTATAAATTCGCGTACAATGTCCGAATCTTTGATCGTATCGAAGTAATGTCTTCCAGGGTTCGTTGAAATACCACCGGAGAAAAGCAGAACCGCATGATGGTTTTCGGGTGTTTGCTTTTTCAGGTACTTATCAAGCTGTTTCAGAGAGTCCATCCACTGAAATGATTCCCGCTTTTCCTGCAGAGCGTATTCGCGCGCCACACCACAGACTTCGCTGATCAATCGCTCGATCAATTGCCGATCCTGTCGTCCTGTGGCCGCTAGGTGCAGAATTTCGGCAAGGTCCCGGCGGTTCTTGATCGCGTTAAGGTCCCGCATGTAATTTGCGTTCATTGTTTCCAGCTCTGAAAGTATCACCTGCGCATCACTGGTCCCTTCCGCATGGATTTCAAAGATGGGTCCCACCAGAGAAACCAGGGTCATGTTCCAGGTTCCGGATAGCTGATCCACAAATTCTGTAGCTTTCCGCCTGAGATGAAGAAATTCCGTTTGAGATGTATTGCCCAGATCGAAAAGAAAGACTATCGTTTTGCGGCTGACTGAAGGGGCGGTTGTGCCGGATTCAGCCGGTGCAGATTGAGTTGATTCCGGTTCACTTTGGGGGGCCGCAGGTACTGACTCTTCAAAACAGGTGGGGGACACCGCCTTCCCCTCGTCGTAGATTTCGAAATCCGATTGTGTGAGTCCGGTGACAGGCTTACCGGATTTGTCCAGCGCCTTAATCCAAACGGTGACTGTTGTGACCGATACGTCGTAATCCTGAGCGCCGGTGATGCTTAACAGGAGAGTAAAAGACAGAAAAACAGGAAAACATTTCCTCAGCGACATAGACATGCAGAATACTCTTTCTGCAAATCATGTTCAATGCACCAGCTCTTCTTTTCTGATCTTGTGCAGGAGCACTTCGGCCGGCCGGAATCCCGGAGTATCTCTCAGCACTTTTGTCAGGAGTGCTTTTGCTTCATCATTCTTTTCATCGCGCCAGAGATCACGCGCTTCGAATACCATAACTTGCGGGCTGGATTCCACTTTTTCAGTCAAAATCGCGGTGACTCTGGCTTCCAGCGCGCATACTCGCGGATCCGCCGGTTTCCACTCACGAGCGGCTACCACATAATGAATCGCTTCAATTACAGATCCCTCTGCCAGCCTCTTTTCGGCTTCCTCAACGTATATTTCAACTCTATCTTCTTCTTTGAATGACATCTTTCATCTCCTTAGTTTGACTTTTCCCACGCAAGCGCAAGCTGCCAGAGCACCTTTGCTTGCCGCTCGCCGTGGTTCGGAAAATTATCCAGGTAATGGATCGTGGTTTCTTCAATAAATTGTTTCGTTTTCAGTTTGAATCTGACCGCGAATGGTTCAGTTTCGATGTCCGATTTGTTTACCGGTTGTTTCATGAATCTTTTGTTTCTCATTGGAACCTCCTTCTTCTCACAACAAATAGTACGCTTTGAAGGCTCCGGGACCGCTGAACCTGCGGACTATTGCCAGACCGGAAAATAGTTCGGAATTTTCTATAACTTAAGTTGGAGTCGGCTTGAGGATTATGTACCGGGATACCAGTCTGATTTATTTCTGTGGTCGATTAATTCGAATCAACTGCCCGGCAGTGGTTGCGGAGGTGATTGTGTTGTCGATCCGCTGCGCCTGATTCTTGAAATCGGGATCAAACGTGCACACGACAATGCCGGAATGCCCGGGATGAGAATTATGCAAATGAATAAAATGCTTCGGATTTAATGTCAAAAGAATTCGTTCTTCGTTTACAGCAAAAGCAAGAACGGCCTCATCCGGTATGGCGATTCCGGCTTTGCCCGTTTCTTGAATTGTCAGAATATCGTGTCCAAGTCGTCGCAGCTCGTCAACGACGGGATAAGGAAAGTTTTCATTTGCATAGAGCCGGGCCATTCTTAAGCTGCTTCGTTTTCGCGAATCTGATGTTCAATTTCTTCATGGTGTGATCGAACGTAAGCCCACGCCGTAGCCAGGTCTTCAGCCCGTAAGATGGGATAGATACTCAAAATTTCGGAGTCGTTCAGGCCGAAATGTCGGGCCTGTTCCAGAAGCCACACAGGAATTCTGGTACGAATCACACAGGGCTCGCCACCACAAATGTTGGGATTGTTTTCAATACCGGGAAATGCTTCTCCCAGTTCCCTGGCAACAGTTTGCAGCAGTTGTGCCTTCTCACCTGGTGTCAGATCGGCGAGCATCTGTTCAATCTCACGCAGTTTGCTCATGTCTTATAAATTATAGCATCCAGGCGTCCGCACCACATCAGGCATTCGCAGGGTGCTTAACGGTTTTGGGGAATCTCGAGGGCGGACTGGAAGTCCGCAGGCATCTTGCCTGCTTGGCGGGCTATCGCCCCCAAAACCGTTAAGCACCCCATTCGCAGAAATACGAATTTATTTGCCCCGTCGCAGCGGACGCGGTTCGATTCTGTAGAGTCCATCTACATTAATAGTAAAGACGTCGTGATCCTCTTCCACGGTTCCTTCAATCAAGTAAGGGCCACGGTCCGTAAACAGATGGGCGTATCGCTGGTACGCGCGCGGGAAAAATGTCGTCTCAAACAGAGCTTCCGTGTCTTCAAAACTGACAAACATCATCCGTTCATCCTTTTTGGTGGAAGCCGGTTTCGATGTAACATGCCATCCGATTGTGCGCACCTTTTGTCCTTCATACTCTGAAAGCAATCGTGCCGGAACGTAATTCCTCACATATTTCCACGGCTTATATAAATGAAGAGGATGGTTCGTAACTGCAATATCCATCAGTTCCATTTCGAATCGCAGTTTTTGTGCCTCGTTGTACTCCTTCAATGGCGGAACAACTGGAACGCGGATAGCGGCGGCGCCCAGCAGTCCGCAATTGTTTTTCTGAGATAGAGTTGAAGGATAAACGGCTTTGAGAAACCATAGGAGCTGCGGGCGCGTCATGCCGAAAGAATCGCAGGCTCCGCATTTGATGAGCGTTTCGAGTTCGCTTTCGTTGAATTCCGTTCGCAACAGGAAGTCGACAAAATTATCAAACGGACGCTTTTCGCGCTGCTCAAACAGCGTTTGCCGGTGCCTGGCTGCAATATCCTTGATCTGCATGAGACCGACACGGATGCCGGACGGTCCTTCCGCCGTATAGTGGATCTGTCCCCTGTTCACATCCGGCAAATGGAGCCGCAAACGCATGCGGCGGGCTTCTTCGATATAAGCCATCGTTGAGTAGTATCCGCCCTGGTTCGAAAGGACGGCTGCCATGAACTCCGCCGGATAATACGCGCGAAGATACGCCACCTGGAACGAGAGTTGCGCATACGAAGCGCTGTGCGCTTTGCAAAAGGCGTAAGAAGCAAAAGTCGAAATCTGTCGCCATATCTCTGCCGCTACTGGCTCATCGACATGGCGTTCCAGCGCTTTTTCGATAAACTGCCGCTCGAGATCCGACATAGCCTGCGCAGATCGTTCTTTGCCGCTCATCGCCCGGCGCAACAAATCGGCTTCCGACATACTCATACCGGCAATTTCATGAGCGACACGCATCACGTCTTCCTGATAGATCATGACGCCACAGGTTTCCTTCAACAGCGATTCCATCCGCGGATGCAAATACGTGACTGGCTCTTCGCCCCGCTTGCGCCGGATGTACTGTTGCATCATTCCGCTTTCGGCGACTCCCGGACGAATCACTGAGCTCGCCGCGGTCAGATCTTCAAAAGTGAATACACGAAGTTTTTGCAGCAAACCTCGCATCGAAGGCGATTCAATGTAGAAGCAACCCATTGTGTCTCCCGTCTGAATCTTTTCCTGGACCGCTTCATCGGCATACAATCCTTCATAATCGTAGAGCGTATCGGTGGGAAGGCCCTTGCGGCGCAGCGATGCGAGCACGTCATCAAGAACCGAGAGCGAGCGCTGCGCCAGCAGGTCGATTTTTACGAGTCCGATATCTTCCACACCGTACATATCGTATTGAGTGACAACAAGACCTTTGGTGGCGCGTTCCAGCGGAATCATTCGTGTAATCGGATACGGCGCAATCACGATGCCTCCTGCATGAATGGAAAGATGCCGTGGAAACCCGTTGATGTGCGCAGCCAGTTTTAAGATGAGCGGAAATGGCTCCTGTTCGAGCGGCAAATCCCGTGTTTCCGGAAACTGCGTCTTGTCTTCCAACACTGCTTTTGCATCAGCGCCCCAGGGAATACGGGAGGAGACAGCAGTGATTTCGTTTTCCGGAAGACCCAGCGCTTTTCCGATTTCACGAACTGCAAGTCTTGCCGTAAACGTAACGTACGTGCAAATCATCGCAACACGGTCGTGACCGTAGCGCTCGTACACATAAGCGAGGACCTGATCGCGCTGCTTCCAGCCGAAATCGAGATCGATGTCAGGCGGAGATTTTCTGCCCGGATTCAGGAAACGCTCAAAGAACAAATCGTAACGGATCGGATCGACATTCGTGATGCCAAGCACGTACGACACAATGCTGCTTGCCGCCGAGCCGCGCCCGACCCAGCTGATGCGATTCCCGGTTGCGAAACGGAGCAAGTCCCACACCGCCAGGAAATAGTCCGTGAACCCCAGCGTTCGAATTACTTCCAGCTCAAGACCGAGGCGTTCGCGCGGCGCGCCCTGCGTGTGCCCGTAACGCCGCACCAGACCGTCGCAGCAAAGCCGCTCCAGAAACACGCAGGAAGAGGATTCACCCTGCGGAAGCGGAAAATCCGGAAAGACCGGCTTCCCGATCTCCAGAGCCACACAACATTGATCTGCTATTTTAGCGGTACTATGAATGGCTTCCGGAATGTCGCTAAACAGGTCCTCCATTTCCTGTTCGGTTTTCAGCCGGCATTCTTCTCCGCACAACGGCAAACGCGCTTCGATGTGGGACTGCAGGCGAATCGCTGTAAAAACACGGTGCAAAAAGAAATCATCCGCATGCAGAAAGTGCACATCGTTGGTTGCCGTAACTCCGATGCGCAAATGGTTCGCCAGATCGCAAAGCCGGCGGATTCTCTTTTCGCAATCCGGACGCCCGTCCCGTACCAGCTCCGCATAAAGATGATGGTGGTCCCAGCAATTCGCCAGATCCGCAAGCAAGGATTCATCCTGCGACAGAACAAACATTTGCGGGTCCGAAGTGTAAGCCAGTTTTTTGAGGTCCTTGCGAAGTGAGAAATTATCGACCAGATGACGGGCCGTGATGATTTCCGAGATTTGACTGAAGCCCGCTTTCGTTTTGGCAAGCAAAACGGCCGCGCCATCCTCCGACTGCAGGCAACATCCCAGAATCGGTTTGATTCCAAGCTGGCGCGAAAATTTATAAAACTGAATTGCCCCGTAAAAACCGTTTGTATCGGTCAGAGCAATGGCGGGTATCTGCAGGTTCTCCAGCCGAAACAGCAATTGAGGAATGCTGAACGCGCCTTCCAGCAAAGAAAAAGCGCTGTGCACGTGCAAATGAACAAACATCGTCCCGCCTGCTCTCGAACCCCGACTCCTACTATAGGCGAAGAAAAAGCGAAAATCAATGTGTAGGTCGCTCGGGAATTCCTGGGAAGCACGCCAGGCAATCATTTCAATTGAGCGGGAAAAGTACGAACCGAGTTTACGTCTCGCATTGCGAATCGCAAAGCTCTTTCATCATCCGGTAGAAGGAATCTTCTTTGCGGACGCGGGCGATCCGGAAGACTCCAACTAGATTCAGCGGAACATGTCAGGGCTGATTTCAAGCGCCACTGCTGAAACTTTATCCGCAGGAAGGCCGGCTCTTCTCGCATGTTCGCGAACGGCTTCGGCGCTGGGAGCTTCGTATTCGCAATAAATTTTCCCTTCTGTTTCGGATACATAGCTCTTGATCCAGATCACATCTTTCATCTGTGACAGAACTTCGTTTGATTTTCGAGCTGCTTCAGCAAGGGCCTCGCGTGACAGGACTCCAACATTTCTTTCGATAATATACCGTGGCATAGTTCACCTCCTTCTGGTGTAACCGGTGGTACGGAAAACATGACATTGTTCCGCAAGATCCGGATCCATTTCTTCGGCAATCCGCAGATTCACTTCTGCATTTTCAAGATTACCATCGCAGGCAAACGCCTCCGACAATCTGTAGTGAATCCATGCCTGCCCTTTGCGGTCCTGCGAGCGCCTGCGAATGGCCAGAGACGCTTCCCAGTGTTGAATCGACTCACGGGTTCTTGACATGTCCAGACAAACTTCTGCGAGTGAGCTCATGGCATAGCTTTCCAGGACCGATTCATTCGTGGATCGGTTCACCTCAATCGCACTGTTCAGTGTTTCGTAAGCCTCCGTCAGGCGATTCAATTTATGCAAACACACGCCAATACTGTTCAACATCAGTCCTTCATGAACACGATCGCCAAGTTCCTGGAATACTTGTCTGGCGGTCAGATAGTGCCGCAGGGCCGTTTCATACTCTTGTTGTTCCCACCGGATGATGCCGAGAGTATTATGAATGGAGCCAAGCCGCTCAATATTCTTCGATTCTGCAGCAAGATTTAGCGCATGCTCGTACAACTCCAGGCATTCAGGAGTAGCTCCGGACTGAAGCCGGATTAACCGTGCAAGCGTTATTTCCGTTTGTAGTTCCTGGACCGGATCCTTCATTGAATGATACAGTGTCAGCGCTTTTCGGGCCTGCTCTACCGCCGGCGATATCATTCCGGTTTTCTCACAAATCTCTGCGGCCCTGGATCGCATTTGCGCTCCGGACTGAAGGTCTCCAAGCTGTTCGAACAAATCAGCAGCCTCCGTGCAGCACGGAAGAGCCTCCGGTAATCGATTCATCGTGTGCAACTGTTCAGAACCCAATCGAAGCGATTGCGCCAGACCGTCCGCGTAGTGCTTCTTGCGGTTCAAATCAATTGAGTCTCTGCAGATTTTCAAACTCTCTTCGCTTCTTCCCTGTTCGAAATAAATGGATGCGATCACAAGCGCGGGAAAGGATTGAAGAACAATTAAGTGATGCCGGATCGTCAAATCGAGAGCTTCCTGAAAATAACGCAAAGCTGTTTCTCGATCTCCCATCTCACGGTAGATACTGCCTGCGATGTGCAGAGCCGGAGCATGTTTTAGCGGTTCCGATATATCCTGATAAATTTCAATGGCTTCCTGAAGATGTTTCAACGCTGTTTCGTAATCGCCGGTATGGCGCCGGAGGTTCCCAATATTGATGAGATCTCCCGCGATTGCATGGCGATCTCCTTTCTGCCGGTCCATTTCAAGCACTGTTTCATTTATTTCCAGGGCCTCTTTGTTTCGATCCTGCCGCCAGTACAAGAATCCGAGACCGGCCAATGAGTTCCTTTGCGCGGAGTCGCTTTCAGTCTTTCGCGCAATGTCCAGGGCCTGATTCAGCGAATGGTCTGCATCTTCATAGCGGCCAAGAATGGTGAATAATTCTCCCTGCCTTCGATACGTTTCCGCAAGATCTTCGCTGTTTCCATCAGGCTCTAAAATGCCGATCAGGTCCTGAATGATTTTTTGCTGCTGGTCCCTTAACCCGATGGTTTCGCTGAGCCTTTCCATCTGAAACATGATTTCCACTGTCTCTTTTGTATGTAATGTTTTCATGGCCGGCTTGTTGAGCCAGCTCCGAACATTCTCAAAAAGATTAAGGGCCTCCGTAAACTGGCTGAGACTCGACATTTTTTCAGCCAGCATCTTTCCGTATTCGACGGACTTTTCCCAGTTTTCCGCCCGGCTGAAATGGTATACAAGCCGGTCCAGCTGCTCTTCCACTCGCGACGGATAGAGTTGCTCGATGGCATTACCGATCCATCCATGCATTACACGGCACTGGTGCGGCAGAAGGCTCTGGTACGCTACTTCCTGCGTCATCAGATGTTTGAAACGATAGATGGCTTCAGGCAGAACTTTTATCTGATGAATCAACCCTGACCCTTTTAGACTCTCAAGGATTGAGGGCAATTCGGGCATGTTGTCCAGCACATGATGCAGGAGTTTTCTGGAGAATTCCTGCCCGATTACTGAAGCCACTCGCATGACTTCGTTGGCTTTGCGATCGAGCCGGTCGAGTCTGCTTCGTATGACCGCCTGGACTGTATCCGGAATGTTCAACGTTCCGGTTTGAGCCGCAACATGAAGCCGGTCTCCTTCAACCCGGACCGTTCCTTCCTCCCGGAGAGAATGACAAATTTCTTCAAAGAAAAAAGGATTGCCGCCGGATCGTTCATGGACCCATGCGGCAAAAGTTTCCGGAATCGCATCTACCTGATAAATAGATTTCATTGCCGAAAGCGTAAGCGTGGAGTCCAACGGGTTTAGAAGCAACGATGTAGAATGCGAATGGTGGTCCCATCTCATGGACGGATCGGGACGGTACGTCACCACTGTCATCAGACGGTATTCCGCCTGCATTTCGGAAAGCTGTCTGAGCACATCGCGCGAAACCTCATGTGCAAGGTGCCAGTCTTCCAGCAATAGAACCACTGGTGAGACTGTGGTGCTCAATGTTAAAAGTGCGCAGAGCGCCTCTTTTACGGATAAACGGAGATTTTCGCCCTGCAGGTATTTTGACAGGGCATAGGAGGGATGAGAAATAGAAAGCAAATGGAGATAAAGCGGCACAAAATCTTCCAGCCCGGAATCTATTGAACAAATGCGTGACACAATTGCATCCGGATCGATGCTCTCAACTTGAAGCAAATTTCTCAGAACTTCTATAAAAGGATGATACGGATTCCCGTCTATGTGGCATCTGGTTGAAATAAAGCGAATGCTCGAATCAGCAGAGACTTTTTGAAACTCGAATACGAGGCGGCTTTTTCCTGTTCCTGCATCTCCTGCAATCCTGACCATTTGTCCCGAGCCCTGGACCGTGGTGTTCAAACAATTCGTGAGTTGAAGGATCTCCTGTTGTCTTCCGACAAAAGCGGTAAGTTCATCCTTCCTGTGTTCGAAATCGCTGGATTGTTGTTTTTCGCGCAGGATCCGGTACGGAGTTACCTTTTGAGCGCGACCTTTTAGTTTAACTGAGTCGGCTGGCTCAGTCTCAAAAAACGACTCGATCTGACGGCGAGGATCCGCAAGTACAAGAATCTCATTGGGTTCGGCGCCGGAAGCGAGTTTTTCCGCAGATTCCATTGCCACACCGGCAACCGTTTGTTTAGAGCCGCTCCCTTCACGAATCTGGAATACAATCGGTCCACTGCAGATTCCAGTTTGGAGTGTGAGAATCGCTGGAGGTTGAAGCGATTCGCCGATTCTACGGATCTCCTCATGTACTTCTAACGAGCAGCGGACTGCGCGAATCAAGTCATCTTCACGAACCGTCGGTATGCCGAATATCGAAATCAAAGAACCGCCGCCGGATTGATAAATCTGTCCATCGTGATGGGCTGTTAAAGCTGTTGTAAGTGAAAGAATTCTGTCCTGAATTATTTCCACTTCATCCGAATCATAATCTTCAAATAGATCCGTATAGTTTGAGAGCCGCGAAACGATCAGCGTGACCTGCCTGCGTTCGCCTCTCTGGAGTCGTTCAAACGGCGTATCCTCCATACCCTTTGTCGGCTGCCGGGAGTCAAGCCCGGCGTTTTCCTGTGCAGCAGGGGGTTGAATCAGGCGCAACGCTTCAAGAATCTCTTGCGCCGATTGCTGCCTGGCAGCTCTGTCTTTTGACAGGGCACGACACAATATCTGCTCCAGCTCCGGAGGAGTATCCGGACGAAGACCATGGAGCGGACGATACTGAGAGTCGAGAATTGCGTGAATCAGCAACTGTTCGTTTGATCCGGTGAACGGTATTTGACCGGTCAACATTTCGTAGAATACTACACCCAGTGACCAGATATCGGATCGATGATCCACATCGATACCCCGAGCCTGTTCAGGAGACATGTACGCCACGGTCCCGAGCGCCGTTCCGGATTTCGTAATTCGAGTTTCGCCCATGAGTTTGGCGAGTCCGAAGTCGAGTATCTTAATGACTCCGTCTCTAGTGATCATGATGTTGGCCGGCTTCAAATCCCGATGAACAATGCCACTTTCGTGAGCACGTATCAGACCCGTTGTCATTTGGATTGCAAAGTTCATTGCTTCTGCAATCGAAAGTGGCCCCCCGGTCATTTTTTTTCGCAGCGTCTCGCCTTCATAAAACGCCATCGAGATAAACATTTCGCCGGACGGAGTCTCGTTGATCTCGTAGATCGTACAGAGGTTTACGTGATCAAGAGCGGAAGCCGCCCTTGCTTCCTGCAGAAATCGTGTTTTTAACCGTTCGTCGCTTTCCGGTAAAAACTTGAGCGCAACAAAACGGTTTAATCGCAAATCCTGAGCCTGATATACAACGCCCATTCCACCACGACCAATTTGCTTCAGGATTTTGTAGTGCAGGACAGTTTGTCCGATCATGAAAGCCTCTGCCAATATTGCGTCTAAACCGACTATATTTCAACTGGCGACTTGCGACTCCAAAATCGGGGGCGTATTCAGCGTACAAGTAAGGCTGTGTTAACATGAAGAACGAATGATCGGGGAAAAATTCAGTCGCCGGACTTTTCTGGCAGCGGCGATGGCTTTGCCGCTGGCAAGCGTCGTTTCAGGAGCTGCCAGGCCAAGAATCATTGTGGTGGGAGCCGGAGCCTTCGGCGGCTGGACCGCGTTGCATTTGCTCCGGAAGGGCGCTTCCGTTACGCTGATCGATGCATGGGGACCGGGTAACTCGCGAGCAAGTTCCGGAGGCGAAACACGTGTGATCCGCGGAGTATACGGACCCGTGTCCACGTATGTAAAGTGGACTGTCCGCTCGCTTCAACTCTGGCGCGAATCGGAACAGGCATGGAACCGTAAACTCTATTTCAAGACCGGCGCTTTATGGATGATTCACGATGATGACGCTTATGAAAAGGCCGCACTGCCTCTCCTGAAAGCGGAAGGCCTGTCGTACGAAATCTTGAATCCGGAGGAAGCGTCCCGGCGCTATCCACAAATCAACTGGGACGGAGTTCGCTGGGCGTTGCGTGAAGAAGAAGCCGGATACCTGCTGGCCCGGCAAGCCTGTCAGAGCGTACTCGAAGCCTTTATCCGGGAAGGTGGAGAATACAGGCAGTCCTGGGTCACTATCAATGGTATTCATTCTAATGTATTAGCCGGAATTCGTACATCCGACGGATCGAGTTTGCAGGCCGATCAATATGTGTTTGCCTGTGGACCATGGTTGTCCAGAATCTTTCCGGACATGCCCGGTCCCCTGATTCAACCTACTCGTCAGGAGGTCTTCTTTTTCGGAACGCCGGCGGGTGATGTCCGTTTCACCGACAGCGCTTTGCCGGTGTGGGTCGATCACGGAGAGCGTCTTATCTACGGAATTCCGGGGAATGAGCGTCGCGGGTTTAAGGTTGCGGATGATACGCGCGGAGAGCCGTTCGATCCGACTTCCGGAGAGCGAATTGTCAGCTCCGAAAAGCTGGTAGCCATCCGGAAGTTTTTAGCTCATCGATTTCCTGAGCTGAAAGACGCACCGGTAGTGGAATCGCGCGTATGCCAGTATGAAAACAGCCAGGATCAACATTTTATCTTCGACCGGCATCCCGAAGCGCAAAACGCGTGGATTGCGGGCGGTGGATCCGGACACGGCTTTAAACACGGTCCGGCCATCGGAGAATATGTTGCGGGCCTTGTGCTCGACTCCAACAAGCCGGATCCGTTTTTTCAACTCTCACGCTTTGCCACGGAGATAGTGAAATGAAAAAATCTTTTGAACTTTCAGAATTGGAAAAGGAGAGTGGTAAGCAGATGGCACAAAGGATCATTTCATTTTGTCTGGCTTTCACGATTTCTCTTACTGTTTATGCAGAAACCGGAAGTTCCACTCAGCTTAAGAAAATTCAAGACGAGCACTGGCAACACCAGTTGGAAGAGTCTATTTATTACCGAATCAAGTTCGGCCTGCCTGTAACGAAGCTTCCCGATGTTTCTTATTCCGGCGCAAAAGCAGAATCGGCGTTTGCGCAATCCATTCTCAAAAAACTGGAACAAGTCGATCCAAAGGAGCTTGATCACGAAGAATGGCTCTCGCTGGAAATCATGAAATGGGAATGCTCCATTGCAATTGAGTACACTCCCTACTTTTACCTGAACCCGCCTGTAACGCCGTACGGATCGTCTTTGTCGGTGTTGCGGCTGGCTTTCTCGAGCCATCCCCTGGATACAAAAGAAAACCTGTCAAATTATGAAGCTTTGCTTAAGAAAGTGCCTGAGTACACACAGAAGATTCTTCTCGTGATTCAGGAACAGGAGAAAAAAGGGATTCGCATACCACGTGAAGAGCTAAAGCTGGTTGTACCGTTCGTGACTTCGTTTGCCATTGTTGGCGAGCAGAGTCCGTTTTTTGTAAATCTCGAACACATCAAGGAAGCGGGCGCTGAAGATTTTCAGAAACGGGTCAACACTATTATTGAAAACGAGATCTCTCCGGCATTCAAGAAACTCATTGCTCATCTGACCGGAGATTACGAAAAATCTGCGCCGGAACAGGTTGGCCTCGGCCAGTATCCGGACGGCAAAGCGTATTACCGATTGCTTGTGCGTTATCACACAACCATGGACGTGACGCCTGAGCAGGTTCATGAAATCGGACAGGAACGGGTCCGAAAACTGCAGGAGCGAATGCAAGCTCTGCGCGAGGCACTCGGCTTTACCGGAACGAGAGAAGAGTTCCACCGCATGCTGAAACAGGACCCGAAATGTTTTCCGAAAACTGCTGAAGAGATCGGTGAAAAACTACTTTTCTACGATCGAAAGATTCAACCCAGATTGGAAGGTTTCTTTTTGAAGAAGGCCGCCGCTCCCTATACGGTTAAACGTCTTGACCCGCGTCTCGAAGGTTCCATGACCTTTGGATACTACCAGGAGCCGACAAAAGCAGATCCCACAGGCACTTATTACTACAACGGTTCTAATTTATCAGAACGTCCCCTTTTCGACTCTGCGTCCCTTGTTTATCATGAATTGATTCCCGGACATCACTATCAGATCAGCAGGCAATCGGAAAACCAATCGCTTCCTCCTTTTCGAAGAGATGGCGGGCATACAGCTTATATCGAAGGCTGGGCGGAATATGCTTCCGGACTCGCAGAAGAAATGGGTATGTATGAAGGTGAAGATCCGTATGACCTGTACGGTCGTCTTGCAGCCGAGATGTTCTTAACTGTCCGGCTTGTTGTTGATACCGGAATGAACTATCTCGGCTGGCCTCGGTCACAGGCTGTACAATTCATGCGCGAAAACTTGCTTGTATCCGATACACAGATCCACACAGAAAGTCTTCGCTACTCCTGCGATATTCCGGGCCAGGCTCTCGGATACAGGATGGGAAGCGACCATTTCCGGCAGCTCCGCGAAAAAGCGAAGCTGGCTCTGGGCGGCCGGTTCGATATTCGTGAATTTCATGATGCGGTACTGCAGCCGGGTTCCATGCCGATGACGGTTCTGGAAAAACATCTTGAATGGTTCATCAAAGGGAAACAATAGTGGCGTTGTGTCTGCATTTTGATCTGGCCTATGAATCAAGAACGATTGCTGATTAGAAACGGCCGGGTGCTGGATCCGTCACGAAATCTGGATGCGAGACTCGATCTTTTGATCGCAGACGGAAAAATCGTCGAGATCGGGGCCGATCTTCGGGCCGCAGACGTCGTGATCTTCGATGCGGCAAATGCGATTGTGGCTCCGGGATTCGTTGACATGCACGTACATCTACGGGAACCCGGCAAAGAGGAAGCGGAGACCGTTTTGACCGGATCTCGAGCCGCCGCTGCCGGTGGATTCACGGCGGTGGCCTGTATGCCCAACACGGCGCCTGTAAACGACAGTATTCTCACTACCCAATTCATACTACAAAAAGCTGCATCGGCGGCAGTTTCGGTCTATCCGATCGCTGCAATAACAAAAAACCAGGCAGGAGAGGAATTAACGGATTTTACAGCGTTAAAGGAATCCGGAGTCGTAGCGGTTTCTGATGATGGAAGGCCCGTAGTCAATTCCCGGCTGATGCGTCAGGCGCTGGAAATGGGATTCCGCCTGAATCTGACGGTAATTGATCATTGCGAGGACCCGTATTTATTTCAGGGCGGGGCCATGAATGAAGGACAGGAGTCAAGAAAACTGGGGATTCAGGGGATACCTCCTGCTGCCGAAGAGATCATGGTTGCGCGAAATATTCTGCTTTCAAAGCTGACCGGCGGACACGTGCATCTGGCGCACCTCAGCACAGCCGGATCGATGGAACTCGTTCGCCGCGCGAAAGCAGAAAAGTTGAATGTGACCGCGGAGGTTACGCCACATCACTTCACGTTGACCGATGAGGCTGTCTCCGTTTATGGGACAAATGCCAAGATGAATCCGCCGCTTCGTTCCGCTGAAGATCTACTCGCAGTGCAACTGGCGATCGCGGACGGCACCGTAGATGTAATTGCTTCAGATCACGCGCCCCATCATGCGCACACAAAAACCGTCGAATTCCATAAAGCTGCTTTCGGAATCATCGGACTCGAAACTTCGGTTTCGCTTGGATTGGACCGCCTGGTCCATACGGGGCTCATTTCGTTACAACGCTTCGTGGAACTGTATGCCGTGAATTCGTCTCGCATCCTGGGGATTCCCTGCGGCATCGAAAAGGGGCTTCCCGCAAACATCACCATCTTTGATCCGGAACGTCCGGTGACGATCGAGGCAAGTCTGTTTCAATCAAAAAGCCGAAACACTCCTTTTGATGGATGGAGCCTGAAAGGCTCGCCCGTTGCTACAATTGTCAACGGACGAATCGTCTGGCATCCCCCAGGTCAGTAGGACGGGCCATTCTATGGAACGCAGGCATCTTGCCTGCATTGAGGATCGCCGGCCTCTGGCCGGCTAAGCGGACTGGAAGTCCGCGCTCCTAAATGCAGGCGAGGACGCCTGCGCTCCTATTGGAGATGCTATCCGAGGGCTGAGTGCATGACGGACATGAGGCGATCAACTGGAATTGCAGGAACAAAATTTTCGTTGGCGCCCACCATGTCGTGATTGTTGATCAGACTGTTGATGATGGCTTCTTCCGTTGCTTCGATGGTAGCTTCGAAAGCGTCGTCCATGAACTGATCCAGCATCAGAGTGAATTGTTGAATTGCGGCCTGAGGTTCACGCGGAACTTTATTGGCAGTTGAGAACCCGACGATAATTTCGCCGCTGGTATATGCGGCAAAACTACCGCACCGTCCGATTCCAAGCGCTGCGCGTTTACAAAGCCAGATCAATTGCATGGTGCTGAGCGGTAAATCGGTCCCCAGCACAACAATAATCGATCCGTAATTGTCGGAACGTTTTTTGATGGCGGCAAAGGAACCTGATAGCTTTCTGCCGGCAGGAATGCCGAGGATTCGCAGGTCATCTATGCGACCGAAGTTAGAAAGCGCAAGGACACCAATGGTGAACGGATTATTGTCGACATTTATCACGCGAGAACTGCTGCCGATGCCGCCCTTAAAATCGCAGCACACCATGCCGGTGCCGGCGCCAACAGAGCCTTCCGGCACCATCGAAGTGGAGGCCGTGTTTAACGCTTCGAAAACGTGTTTCTCTTTGATGTGGCGTCCCACTGCGTCATTCAGGAAGCTGTCGTCGCATTCGCCAACAACCGGAATTACAACATCGTAAAGATCACCCATGTCCGGATATTTTTCGGAAAGCCATTTCACGCAGGAATCGCTGACGCGTCCGACACTCAATGTATTCGTCAGGAGAATCGGAGTTTCAATCAATCCCCATTCTTGAATTTGAATGAGTCCGCTTACTTCGCCGGCGCCGTTCAAGATGTGTGATCCTGCAACGATGCGTTCCATGTACACATCGTCATGCGGAAGGATTGCAGTGACTCCAGTACGAACGGGGCCGTTTCCCGAACGGCGGCGTCCCGTACCCTCAATGATCGTGCTGTGACCGACCTTTACGCCGGGAACATCAGTCAATGAATCGTTGGGTCCACTCGGAAAACGCCCTACCTGGAACCCAAAATGACGAAGCAGGCGTCTTCTTTCCATAAGGTTCTGATTTTACATCGACTTCGCCGGCAGAAAAAACGGGCGGATTCGGATACTTACGACATACGTTTCTTGCGCATTCGAATGGATTGAGGGGTCACCTCAACCAGCTCATCAGGATTGATGAACTCCAGCGCCTTTTCGAGCGACATTTCAGTGAACGGAATAAGGCGAATAGCGTCATCCGCGACAGAAGCGCGCATATTCGTAAGCTTTTTTTCCTTAGTTACGTTAACCCACAGATCAACATTACGTGAGTTCTGACCACAGATCATACCCCTGTAGCCCTCCTGGCCTGGCTTCACGAACAGTTCACCGCGTTCCTGCAAATTGTTGAGGGCGTATGCCGTTACACGGCCGTCACGATCCGACACAAGCACACCATTGCTGCGCGTAGTAATTTCGCCCATCCAGGGTTCGTACGAATCGAAAAGATGATTCATGATTCCGGTGCCCCGGGTGTCCGTCAGAAACTCCGAACGAAATCCGATCAGACCGCGCGTAGGAATTTGATACTCGAGGCGAACACGACCCTTGCCATGATTGATCATGTTCAACATACGGCCTTTTCTCATTCCGACTTTTTGAGTGCAAACTCCAATAAATTCTTCCGGACAATCAATGATCAGTTTTTCAACCGGTTCCAGTAAAATTCCGTCTTCCGTTTTTGTAATGATCTCAGGCTTTGAAACTTCGAATTCGAAGTCTTCGCGCCTCATCATTTCAATCAAAATAGCCATCTGAAGCTCGCCGCGACCCATCACACGAAATGTTTCGGTGGCGCCTTCCTGGATTTCTATTCTGAGGCTCACGTTCTTGAGCAGTTCTCGTTGCAGTCGCTGTCTTACATGTCTCGCGGTCACATACTTTCCTTCGCGTCCCGAGAACGGAGAGATGTTGGCACTGAAAGTCATTGAAATAGTGGGCTCATCGACTTTCAAAACGGGCAGCGGAACAGGATTCAGTGCGCTTGCAATCGTTTCACCGATCGTTACGTTCTCGTTACCGGCAACGGCAACTATATCTCCGGCCGCAGCTTCAGCGACTTCAGATTGACCAAGTCCATCAAAAACGAATAGCTTGGTAACGCGGGAGTTCTCGACCGCACCGCTAAGTTTGCAGATGGCGATCGGATCATTTGCGTGAATCGTACCGTGAATCACTTTGCCGATGGCCAAACGTCCCAGGTAATCGTTGTAATCGATGTTTGTTACCCAGATCTGCAAATCCTTTTCTTCGTTGTAGGACGGCGCCGGAATCGTTTTGAGGATCTGCTCAAAAAGGGGAATCAAGGTACGGGAATCATCCTCCAGATCCGTTTTGGCAATTCCTGCCCGCGCGTTTGTGTACAGGATCGGGAAATCAATTTGACTGTCTTTGGCATCCAGATCGATATACAAATCATAAATTTCGTTTCGTACTTCGGGAATGCGCGCATCGCTGCGATCGATTTTGTTGATGACCACGATCGAAGGAAGTCCCAGTTCCAGTGCTTTTTTGAGCACGAATCGAGTCTGCGGAAGCGGTCCTTCGGACGCATCCACCAGTAACATGACGCCATCCACCATATTGAGTGTGCGTTCGACTTCTCCGCCGAAATCAGCGTGTCCGGGCGTATCCACAAGATTCAACTTTACACCGTTGTACCAGATGGCCAGATTCTTGGCCATGATGGTGATTCCCTTTTCGCGTTCCAGATCAATGTTGTCCATAACACGTTCATTGACCTTTTGATTCTCGCGAAAAATACCGCTTTGCCAGAGCATGGCATCGACGAGAGTAGTTTTGCCGTGATCTACATGGGCTATGATCGCCAGATTCCGTATATCGTTTCTCTGTTGCATGACGGCAAATTCTGATTCTGCAGTATTTGTGGCCGGTCTTTCCTGCTCCGGTATCCACGCCACAGTTGATTTGTCTTCCACCTCAGTTGCCTGCAGGCGGCGGCGTCCAGGCGTCTTCGTGCTGAAAGCCGATCTTGTTGTGAGTTCCGTCGCAGAACGGCTTGTTCGACGAATGACCACACCGGCATAACGAAAACTTCTCTTTGTCACCGGCAATGACATTGCCCTGCGGATCCACCAGTTGTACCTTTCCTTCAACCCGTAGCGGTCCGTTCTTTAAGACTTTAATAACCACATCAGACATAGTAGTTCACTCCTTTCTGGAATCAGGGAACACCAATCATAAGGGAAGTCACTGTTTTTCGCCAGTGTCCGGGTTACTAAGATAGTCTCCAAACCTGCACGGCGGACGTCCGAAGCTGGAAAAAATCTCCATACCTGTGGAGGCAGGCGTCCCTGCCTGCCGTTTTCTCGTTGAGCAGCCCGGCGGGCACGGAGGCCCGCCGCCACGGATCAATTTTTTCATATCAGGAAGATGCTGTTGAGCGAAGTTTGATGTTGGGTGAAAATTCCCACCGGTGAGCAGGGCGAAAAATTCCGACGTCTTTGATTTGTGAACGGACCTTAAAAGTATACAGATGGCGATGGTAATCGTAAGGGTAGTCGTCTCGCCGGTGCGCAGCTACATCCAGAAAGTACGTGCCTTCGATAAGATTCAACCGGTCTATCGAAAAAGTCACTTCGCCGGTCCCATTGCATTCAACCGGGTGAAACTCTTCGATATAGGTATTTGTGCCGTAGCAACAGATTCCTTCCGTATTAAAAATTCCGACACCGAATACAAAATCATCGATCGATTTACGGATCCGGATGAACATCTTGACCTGCATGCGGTCACCCGTAGTGTATACGTACTTCTCCTGATCGTTTTCATCCAGCAATTGCACTTTCGTTATCTGGATTTCTCCACCGCCCCATCTGGACTGCTGAATCCGGGTATCCTGCTGCTCGCTTGCCATTTCTACAGCAAGCTTTTGATACTCCGCCTGAAGTTCGGTTTCTTCCTTGCTTTCCACATCCATCAGATAAGCGCCGCAAACCATGCGCGGATCGCCGATCTTCATGACTTCGCCTTTCTTCAGCCACATGGCCGAATCGCAAAGTTCTTTCACCATCCCCATGGCATGCGTGACCAGAACAATTGTCTTGTTGCGCTTGCGAAAATCATTGATTTTGTCCAGACACTTGTGCGCGAAAGCTTCGTCTCCGACCGCGAGAACTTCATCTACCAGCAGAATGTCCGGATTTACATTCACGGCAACCGCAAATCCCAGACGCATGAACATGCCTGATGAATAAGTTTTCACCGGCTGATCGATGAAGTCTTCCAGTTCGGCAAACTTCACGATTTCATCGAACTTATCCGCGATTGACTTGCGGGTAAGGCCAAGCATGATGCCGTTAATGAATATGTTTTCGCGGCCGCTGATTTCCGGATGGAATCCCGCTCCCAGCTCAATTAACGCGGAAATCTTTCCCTGTGAAGTGATTTTGCCGAAAGTCGGTTTTGAGATGCCGGCGATCAGCTTCAGCAGAGTGCTTTTCCCGGATCCGTTGCTGCCGATGATGCCGAACATGCGTCCCTGTGGAATGGCGCAATTCACGTTTTTGAGAGCGTAAAATGCTTCCTGGGGATTGACCGATTCAAAAAAATTACCCTTCAGGATCGCGCTTTTGAGTGTTTGAAACTGGCGTTTGTGCGCGAACTTCTTGTACAACTTGCTGACATTATCGACATCAATCGCGTTCATTTATACTTCCTCGGCAAACGTGTCGCGCAGACGATCGAAAACGAAATATCCGATAATGAATATTGCGATGCTGCAGGCAAGAACAATCATCAGGTAACGCCAGTCCGGAAGGCTGCCGTGAAACAGCGTCTGATGATAACCATCCATAATGTACGAAATGGGATTTATGTACAAAACCCTTTGGAATATGCGCGCGATAACCTGATCATCCTGCTGGATCGCAAAGGTCAACGGATAAATCACCGGGGAACAGAAAAACCACAGCGTGAGAAAATTCGCGAGGATATCGCGCAAATCCCGAAAATGCACGCTCAACGAAGAGATCAGCAGCGAAAACCCCAGCGTCAAAATAAGCTGAATGAAAACGATTAATGGAAAAAATAACGCGCACCACGTAAAAGGTACCCGGTAAATAATCATGAATAAGACCAGTATCGGCGTGCCCAGTAAAAAATGGATCATATTAGAAAGAACCGAAACCACGGGCAGAACTTCCGCCGGGAAAATGATCTTTTTGATCAGGTTTCCCCCGCTCATGATTACATTTGATGCTTCCAGCAGCGATGATGAAAACCATGTCCACGGTAGAAGCCCGATAAAGAGAAACAAACCGTATGGCTGCGTCTCCAGGGCGCGATTGGGAAGAATATAACTAAAGACAATGGTGTAGACGATCAGTAAAAGCAGCGGATTAAAAAAAGACCAGAAGAAGCCGAGAATAGATCCGCGATAACGCGCCTTTAATTCACGGCTGACCAGACTCTGAACCAGCACTCTGTATTTGTATAGATTCTGTAAGTTCTGCCACATGACAAACGCATAATTTGATCATAAATGAAGCGAAAGTAAAAGGAGAAGCTTACAAACGGAGGAGTTTGCTCATTTCCGGAGTGTAAACTCCGGGCGTTTCATAGATCACAAGCGACGGAATTTCAGCGAGAGGTCCCGCTGTTTTGGAAAGGTCAGATAAAAAGAAGGCAGGAGCTTCGTGCGCAAAAGACCGAACATACTTCGTTCTTCGCAGGAAGAATCCACACCGCCTGATGATGTGATTGAAATCAGCTTCCCGGAAGGTCGGCAAGATCATAGAGAGCCGGCCCGCGGACCGCAAAAAATGTTTCGCGCATTCAAAAAGATCCTGAAGCTTCAATTTTATTTCGTGACGAGCAATTGCCTTTTGTACGGAAGGATTCAAGCGTCCCGATCCGGTCTTGCGATAAGGCGGATTTGAATAAATTAAATCGAATGATTCAGCGGGCAACGATGATTGAATCGTCCTTGCATCGGTCTCCAAAACGCTTCCCCGTACGCGGTTTTGTACGAAGTTTTGCCGGCACAGTTCGGCCAGCTCAGGCTGTAATTCAACCGCAACGATTTCCTCTACCTGCTGAAGCGTGTTCAAGAGGATGCTGATGACCCCTGTTCCGGCGCCAATTTCAAGGCATCTCATTCCGGGTTCAGGCTGCAAAAAATGGGCGAGTAAGACGGCGTCCACTGCAAACCGGTATCCGTGTACCGGCTGACGTATCCGGATGTCATTCCGCAGGATTGAATCTTCGGTAGTCTCCACGCATTCTCAGGCTTTCAACCTGCGCAGAATGTCCTGAATGTCCTGTTCGGCCGATTCTTCCCACAGCAATGCCGTTCCTGCCCCGAAGTGTCCGCCACCTCCGAAGTCCGACATCATCTCACCGATATTAACAGTGCAGGTCCGGTTGAAGATGGCATGTCCCCCGACAACGGCCACGTGTTGCTTTTTTGGCCCCCAGTGGATTCGCAACGAAACATTGGCCTGGGGGAACAGGGTGTACACCAGGAATCGATTGCCGATCGGTATGGGATCCACGTTGCGGAAGTCTGTAATGACGATGTTCCCATCGATGCGGGAATTCTCAATCGTCAATTTCTTGAATTGTTCCCACTCATTGTGAATGCGATCGATTCGATTTTTGACTTCCGGCATCTCCAGTATTTCATCAATCGTTTTGCTCTTAAGGGCATCCACCAGAGTCATGAAATAGTCTTCGAAGCATCCCAGACCGGTTCGCGGATCGATCGTGTATCCAAGAAGAATGTGACCTTTCGGGTCCAGAACATCACTTTCAGTGAGCCTGGCGCTGTCCATGCGGTCCGTTTCGGCTATTAACCGGCTGAAACGCTCCAGCTTCGGGTCGTTGTAGTGGTCCATGATTACGCGTGCGGTACTCGGAGACTGTTGATACAGACCTTTGAAGACTTCCGGAGGTTTTTCATTGCTGTCGGTAAGCAAATGATGATCGAACCACATCCCGCAATCAGGATGATAGGGAAGATTGGCGAGAATATCCTCATGTCTCACAATAAATTGTTTGTCTGTGATATCCTGCGGATGAATCAATTCGATCGAATCAATCTTCTCCATTTCGGTTATCAAAACCGCTGAAGCTAAACCGTCCAGATCTCCCCGTGTGACCAATCTCATGGTTTCCCCTCCGTAACAATTATGATCTCGCGATTGTACCACGGTCTCCGAATGTGAAAAAAATGCTATTCAAGCCATTTGCACTTTCCTTCGAGCGTGCTATCATTACCGATTTCTTGGCCATGAAAAAAGACTTTCACATGCACACGTATCTATCTGACGGCACACCGAGTCCGCAAGACCTGGTGAAAGCCTGTCTTGAATTGAATCTGGAAGAGATCTCGATTACCGATCATGATTCCATCGGCTCCTATCCTGAAGCGCTTGAGTATGCGAAAGGGACGAATCTCCGGATCACGCCGGGAGCTGAGCTGGATTGCACTTACGGCGAACTTGAGATTCACATGCTGGGTTTGAACCTGGATACAAGAAACTGGGCGTTGAACGAGCATCTTGTCAGCATTCAGGGCGCCCGGAAGCGACGCGCTCAGGAGCAGGCGGATGCCATCAATCGTTTTTACGGGAAGCAGGTGATCAATCTGGACGCGATCTGTTCGCGATGCCAGACGTTCATGAATCCGCATCTGATCCATGCTTTGCTCGATCAGGGATTCTATGATGAATATCATCCGGCCGATCGTTACAAGAAAGCCCAGCAATGGATGAAGAAAAACATTCGAGTGGATGCGACCATTGAAAAACCGACATCCGAGGAAATGTTCCGGATCATCCATCAAGCAGGCGGAATCGGTGTTCTTGCTCATCCGGGCTACTATCTGAAAGATGGAATCAACGTTCATAAAATGATTGATGAACTGAAGGATATGGGTATGGATGGCCTGGAAGTCATTTATCCATATTTTCAGGAAGGTTCACGTGAATTTCCCTCTCTGGAACAGGAAAAAGAGGCGATTCAGATTCTGCATGAGCTGGCGGTGCGGTACGAGTTGATTGAAACAACGGGAAGCGATGCTCATGAATTACAGCAGCTTGTAACCTGGCATAGCCGCTCTTGAAACACTGTGTACGCTGAGCCTTATTTTCAAGCATTCGATGCTGTTGTACGTAAAAACGGAGTCGAAGCTTATCTTTGCGGCGGTACGATCCGCGATCTGCTTCTAAATCGTCCGTTCAAAGACGTGGACGTGGTGCTTCGTGATCGTGTTCTGGAAACCGCTCAGCTTTTCAGCATGAAGATAAAGGCGTCTTACTTTGTGCTGGATCAGGAACGACAGATTGTGCGTGTCGTTTGCGGCGACGGCAACTGGGATTTCAGCATTTTTCGCGATGCAACCATTGAAGGCGATCTTCGAAAGCGGGACTTCACAATCAATGCGATTGCGGTGAAGTGGGAACAATTTTATCCGGACCAGAGACTGGACCGGCTCATCGATCCTTTTTCAGGATTGTCTGATCTGCAACAGGGAGTCATTCGTGTCGTTGATCCAATGAGTCTTCCCGATGATCCGCTGCGCATGCTCCGCGCGTTTCGCATTCATGCAGAGCTCCAGTTCGAGATTGATCCTGCGACGCTTGCTCAAATGGAGCAAATCAATCCAATGATTGCGGGAGTAGCAATGGAGCGAATCACAGAAGAGCTGGATCGAATCCTTCTACAACCGGATTCTGCAAAGACGTTCCGCCGGCTCGGCAACTCTACTTTATTCGATTCGCTTTTTCCCGAAATGAAACCAATGAAAGGCTGTGAACAGGGAGGTTATCATCATCTGGATGTCTGGTTGCATACCGTTGATGCGCTGGAGCACTTCGAAGACATGCTCCTTCGAACCGGTGATTTTTTCCCCGATCATCATGAATTCTTAAATGAATACCTGAACGGCATTTCCGGAACGCTCGATCGGAAACGTCTTTTGAAATGGGCTGTCCTGCTGCACGATATTGGAAAACCGGCAACTCGTGAACTGAAAGAGCCGGGCCGGTGGCGCTTTCATGGTCATGATCATGCAGGGGCCGATATGGCGGAGACTCTTTTGAACCGGCTAAAATTTGCGCGTAAAGACGTGCAGTTTGTGCAAAAGATCGTTGAACATCACCTGCGACCGCTCAATCTTTTTAATCAGGAGGAACAGGATCTGTTTCGCTTCTTCCGGGCAACAGGAGCCGAATCGATCGGTATCATTCTCGTTTCCTACGGCGACGTTAGCGCAGCCAGAGGCCCACTCGCCGTCCCCTCGCGCATGAACGAATTCAAAGACCTTATGAATCGGCTTTTTCGTTATTATCGCGATGAATATTATCCGACCATAACCATGCCGGAACTGGTCAAGGGGCGTGATCTCATGGTGACGTTCCAGATGAAGCCCGGGCCAAACATGGGAAAACTCCTGAAAGAAATCCGTGAGGCGCAGCTCAGCGGGCAAATTCGCTCGCGCGAACAAGCTCTTGATTTCGCATCACGCCGTTTGCGAGATGCAGGCAATATATAATGGATCAACGCATGAAAAGGCTTCTGCTTCTACTGTTGTTTCTTCCGTTGATGGGTGCGACTCAACTACCGCTTGGTTTTCAGGAGGACCTGCTTGTCTACGGGCTGAGACTGCCCGTCTGCGCGGAGTACGCTCCGGACGGACGTTTATTCATTCTGGAGAAGCAGGGCCATGTGCGCATCTTCAAGAACGGACAACTTTTGCCGAAGCCGTTTTTGAAATTGAACGTAAACGGACTGTATGAGCGCGGACTTCTTGGAATTGCGTTCGATCCGGATTTTCGAAACAATCAGTTTATATACATTTATCACACCACATCGCCCATTACTCCGCAGAACGTTGTCGAACGATTCACTGCAAACGGTGACGTTGCCGATGTTTCCAGTCGTCTCGTTCTGTTGCAGGGAATTCGTTCCGATTCCGGAGTACACAATGCGGGGTGTTTGCGTTTTGGACCGGACAACAAGTTGTACATTTCTACAGGTGACGGCGGACAGGATTCCAGCCTGTCACAGGATTTGAACAGCTTAAACGGGAAGATTTTGCGCATCAATTCGGACGGCACGATTCCTCCCGATAATCCGTTTGTGGGTCGCACCGGAGCGCGTCCGGAAGTCTGGTGCTACGGTCTTCGCAATCCCTGGAGATTCGCTTTTGATCCGAGTTCAGGACTGATGATCATTGGAGATGTGGGCGCCAACACGTATGAAGAAATCAACGTCGGACGCGCCGGATCGAACTACGGATGGCCGGCAGTAGAAGGTCCTGCCGGCAATCCATCGTATATTGATCCCATATACAGCTACAATCACGATGCGGGCGGCGCCGCCGTTGTCACCGGCAATTTTTACACCGGCAATAAGTTTCCATCAAAGTACCGGAATCGCCTGTTTTTTACCGATTACGGACGCAAGTTCATCCGATTGATGAAGCTCGACAGCAACGGCATTCCACAAAGCACGATCGATCTTGCTCAGGAGTTGACCACACCCGTACATATGTTTGAAGGTAACGACGGTTCCATTTTGTACGTCAACATTACTTCCGGCGAAATCAGAAAAATCCGTTATGTAGGAGGCAGAAACCGTCCGCCTGTTGTTGAATCAGGAGTCACCAAACGATCGGGCCCCGTTCCGCTTACTGTAAAATTCAACGCGAACGGCACGGTTGACCCGGACGGCAATTCGTTGACGTATGAATGGGATTTCGGAGACGGACAGAAGTCGAATATTTCTAATCCGCTTCACACGTATCTGAAAAAGGGCGTTTATTATGCGGTCCTCACAGTGAGGGATGACCGCGGTGGCGCGGGATACGGCAGAGCGCTGAAAATTGTGGCAGGAAACGTGGCTCCTGTAGCGACGATCGTTACTCCTGCTGACGGAACCGTCGTGCATCTGGGTGATGTGCTCGCGTTTTCCGGCAAGGGAAGGGATCTGGAAGATGGAATCATTCCTGCTGAAGACATGGTCTGGAGCGCTAAACTGTATCATAACGATCATACGCATCCGGCTCTTGGCGGAATTCGTGGTCGTTCCGGTAGTTTTCCGATTCCCACAACCCTGCACGCCGATGGTAATCTCTTTTTCCGCCTGAAATTGCGAGTAAAAGACGCGGAAGGTTTATCGACTTCAACTACCGTGGATCTTCCGATCAAACCCTGAGAAACATCCATGCCATTGGCGGCAGGCGTTCCCTGCCCGCCAAAACTGTTAAGCACTCCATCAAATGCCTGTGCCGTTTCTCTCGAATGCTTCGGTGTTAGAATGAGAAATTCCAAATGGAGGATTCCGATGAATTCAAAATCATGCTGGTGTTTTACAGCATTCATACTAATGTATTCGTGCATCTTCGGTGACACCGCAGTCAACGGAAAGCGTTATGAGCGGCTGGTAATCCGTAACGCAACGGTTCTGGAAGGGAACGGCACGCCGGCAGCCGGTCCAATGGATATCGTGATTGAAGGAAACAAAATCAGCGAAGTCATCCCTCTGGATCCTGTTGCCGTTAAGGAAGGAGAAGGGAAACGCCCGGAAGGGAATATCGAGATTGATGCGACCGGGAAGTACGTACTGCCCGGACTGATCAATATGCACGGACACGTTCAAAATGAACGTGCAGGAAAACCGATGCCTGTTGATTATTGCCTGAAGCTCTGGCTGGCTTCCGGAATTACGACCGTTCGCGATGTCGGGAGCGACACAAAATTGACGCTGGATTTGCGCGAAAAAAGCCTTCGGGGTGAAGTTGCGGCTCCCAGACTCTACATCTATTCCTGGTTCGGCGAGCAGCCCTACCCGAAGAATGCAGAGGAAGCCCGGGCCAGAGTTCGCGAGATCAAGAAAAAAGGAGCGGACGGAATCAAGATTGCCGGCACAGATCGTGACATCATGGAAGCGCTTCTCGATGAAGCGAACAAACTGGATCTGCCAGTCGCGCATCATGTTGGCGTGGAGGAAACAAATGCATGGGATGACATCAAATTCGGCGCCACAACCATTGAGCACTGGTATGGAGTTCCTGATGCCGCCATTCTCAGCGGTCGCCAGAATTTTCCATCCTGGTATAACTACAACAATGAAGGAGATCGTTTCCGCTATGCCGGAAGACTCTGGCGCGAAGCCGATTGGAGCCGTCTGCTGAAAGTGCTTGATGAAATGGTCGCCGCAAATGTTGCCTGGGATCCTACGCTCGTTATCTATGAAGCGAGCCGTGATCTGCAGCGAGCACAGAATCAGCCGTGGTTCAGTGAATATCTGCATCCTGTGTTAGCTGATTTCTTTAGACCGGACCCGGCGCATCACGGTTCCTATTTTTTACAGTGGAGCTCCACGGACGAAACCTTCTGGAAAGAGAATTACCGCATCTGGATGTCTGCTCTGCGCGAATTTGAGCAGCGCGGCGGAATCATCACCACCGGGGAAGATGCCGGGTTCATTTATCAGATGTACGGCTTCGGACTTATTCGAGAGTTGGAACTCCAACAGGAAGCGGGCTTTCATACGCTAAAGGTCATTCAGCATGCAACCGGCAATCCGGCTAAAGTTCTTGGCGAAGAACAACGCATCGGTCGTGTCCGCGCCGGTTACCTTGCCGACTTGATTGTCGTTAACGGCAATCCCCTTGAAAACATCAAGGTTTTGTACCCGACAGGCGTAGATGAAGAGCGCGATGGAAAAATCGTTCATACAGGCGGCGTTGAATGGACGATCAAAGATGGGATCACGTATCACGGCCCGACTCTACTCAAAGAAGTCAAAGACATGGTCGCCGCCGCAAAACAACAAAAGTAGATAGGCCAACCGTGTGAAAAAATCGATTTGCAGGCGTGGGCCACTCTGCTAATGCAAACTGTTCGGCCCGGCGGTCGCCTGCGCATGAGTTTACCAGGGCATGCCCACAGCCTTGGTAAGAAATTCGACCAGTGGAAGGATGCGTTTGTATCCCGTGACAACGTCACTCATGAAGTTCGGACCGCAAACACGGCCCTCTTCAAAGTAAACACTGGAAACAAAGTCCTTGTGTTTTAAATCTTCAATGGCCGGGTGATCTGCAGAAAAACCCTTCGGTGGACGCACCAGCCGGTCCCCTTCCAGTTGAATTTTCTTTCGTACCTTTTGCCAGTCCTGCAACCGGTTAACGATCGCTTTGCGTATCATAATCAGAGTGCGGGCGTCGGGATGCCATATGCCTGCAGCGCCGAAGCACATACCAGGCTCCAGATGCAAATAAAAGCCCGGAACATGAACATCCTTTCCCGATCTGTGATGCTGGAAGTGAGCGGAGACCTGAGTTTTATAAGGACTTTTGTCTTCCGAAAAACGAATGTCCCGATAGATTCGAAACATTGAACCACCGGATGGTTTTGGATCGGCAACAAAACGAGGATGAATCTTCTTAAGCTCCGGGGCAAAATCCGCGATGAATTGCAGCATCGGCTGCTTTAGTTTCGTTTCGTATCGTTGTTTGTTCGCCTGAAACCAATCACGATTGTTGTTTTGTTTTAGCTCCCGCAAAAAGTGAAAAAGCTCCAAATCAAAATATATTCCTTTTCCCATTTCGCCAATATTATAACAATAAGCAGGCTTGCAGTCGCAAATTCGGCTGCGTGTTTCTGGTAGCGAATTCCGCGTACAATATCCTGATTGCTTAACAGAATAATTGATAAGATGGATACCCGGGTCAAGTCCACCATTATTCAGCTTCTTCCCTGGTTGGCTATTATTCTGATGGTATTCGTTTCGTATTCGCGAGCTATCGGAAATGGCGAAGTCTGGGACGATAGTGTGTATCTTACGGCCTGGAACTTTACGGACATCGACGGCTTGAAGCGCATCTGGTTGGAGCCGACTTCAACCCGGCATCCATACTATCCGATGACCCGGACTTTGTTCTGGCTGGAACATCAAATTTCCGGCAGAGACCTGCGAGTCCACCATTTCGTAAACATACTCCTGCACACACTGAGCAGCTTGTTGATCTGGCGTATCCTCCTGCGATTCGACATAAAAGCTGCATGGATTTCGGCAGCGGCTTTTGCGGTCCATCCGATCTGTGTTCAATCCGTTGCATGGATTGCAGAACGGAAAAACGTTTTATCTGTTTTCTTTTATCTGGCTTCTCTGTTTGCCTTTCTTTGTTATGAGCCGATACGGCCCACTGTTCGCGGCGGCTCCAGGAAGTTTTATCTGCTGTCGGTATTGCTCTTTTTATTCAGCGTTTTAAGCAAAACTGCGTTCTGTACTCTTGGCCCGGCACTCTTGCTGTTTTTCTGGTGGATTCAAGGCGCCATCAACAAAAGAACCGTCTTGCTCAGCCTTCCCTATTTCGCAATCGCACTGTTAGCCGGATCGTTCACCATGTGGCTGGAAAAGAATCATGTGGGCGCGCAGGGTTCGTACTGGCAATTCTCGTTCATCGATCGAATCTTGATCGCAGGTCGCGCTGTCTGGTTCTATGCAAAGCAAATTGTATTCCCGGCTGAACCGGCCTTCATGTATCCGAGATGGACCATCGATGCAGGTCTCTGGCGGCAATACCTGTTTCCCGGTGGATTGCTGATCACCCTTCTTCTTCTCTGGAAACTTCGAAACAGGATTGGAAGAGCTCCACTTTGCGCGGTGCTCTTCTTTATCGGGACCCTGATGCCGGCACTGAGCTTTATCAACTTCTTCTGGATGAAATTTTCCTTCGTCTCCGACCACCTTCAATACCTTCCACAGACCGGTGTCATCGTTCTGGTTAGTTCAATGATTCATTCTTTGCTGACCCGGTTTTCAATTCGAAGGGAAATCGCCACAGCGATCTGGGTTGCCTTCTTCTCTCTTTTGATGATTCAAACGTGGAATCACACCGGAGTATTCAAAGATAATCTTGTTCTTTATGACCACACAATTGAAAAAAATCCGAACAGTTCGCTCGCCCACTGCAACCGTGGCTTGATCTACCTGAACAGCGGACATTCCGATGAAGCACTCCAGGACTTTAATCGTGCTGTCAGTCTGGATGCGCGAAATGAAGAAGCCTACCTCAACAGAGGCCACTATTATTTTCAGCAAAAGAATTACGAAAGGGCGCTGCAGGATTTCAACGCCATCCTGCAGTTCAATCCATACTTTGTTGACAGCTACGTAAATAGAGGCACAGTCAATTTCGTAAGAAAAAATTATGATGCGGCGATGCAAGATTTCAGCATTGCTATTCGACTGGATCCAACGTTCGCCCGTGCTTATGCTTCACGAGGTGTGGTGTTTTCAATTGCAAAACAATACGATCGGGCTCTGAATGACTACAACAAGGCTATCGACCTGGATCCCTTCTACGGGCCATCCTTTATCAATCGATCCTTAAACCACCGGGATATGAAACAATTTGATAAAGCGCTGGAAGATGCTCTGAAGGCCCGCGAACTTGGGGTAAAAGTTTCACCGGATTATCTCCAGTCGCTAAAAATCCCTCCAGTTCCGTAGCGGCACTTTGTGGATGTCTGAATGGAGCGCAGGCGTCCTCGCCTGCATTTAGGAGCGCGGACTTCCAGTCCGCTCAGCAGGCCGAAGGCCTGCGTTGCGCTCCATAGGGAGCGCGGACATCCTGTCCGCATTATGGACATCTGAGGTTCTCCGTCAAGCACTTTCTTGTACTGCTTCTGTTGTCTATTGATCATTTTTGCACAGCGGATCCACATCCCGTTCCAATCCCCCGTTGCATTCGCGCACAATGGTGCCGTCCTTCACGTGTGGATCTTCCAATCTCACCTGTCGGTGTTGGGAGATGTTCCCACCTGAAACGTA
>Ga0247727_10003400_pt1 | contig 35203 bp, 29 predicted proteins | sample WisWelCaveWW1625_FD_202498 | JGI IMG/M metagenome (GOLD analysis project Ga0247727, IMG submission 202498) | Biofilm microbial communities from Wishing Well Cave, Virginia, United States - WW16-25 | ecosystem: Environmental > Aquatic > Deep subsurface > Groundwater > Cave microbial mat | place...
TAAGGCGAGATGTACCAGTAGCCGCCAAAGGATTCGGCATGATGGCGCGGGATGCGGTTGAGGGCCACCCCGAACACCCGCGCGCCGCCCCGGTTCAGTTGCTCCATCATCGCCCTCGCCACTGGTTTGCGGGTGCGGCCTGAACGCACCACCACCAACACCCCGTCCACTTTAGAAGCTAATGCCCAGGCATCGGCAGTGGAGAACGAGGGGCCGTCCACAATCACCACGTCGGCCAAATCCTTCAGCCGCGACAGAGTCTGGCCCATCTTCTTTGAGTTGATCATCTCCATCGAATTCAGCGGCGCATTACCGGCGGTGATGACGGCCAGATTTTCTTCCTTCCAGGTGTGGATGACGTCGTGAACATCCAGATTGCCGCGAAACACGTCGCTCAGCCCCTCTTTGTTGGAGATGCCCAGGAAACGGTGAATGCCCGGCTCGCGGATGTCGGCATCCACCAGAATCACTTTCTTGCCTGATTGAGCCAGCACGATCGCTAAATTGGTAGCCGTCGTCGTCTTCCCTTCGGAAACACTGGCGCTATTTACAAAAATTGTCTTGAGCGTTTTCTCTTCGACGGCAAACTCCACATTGGCCCCGAGCGAGCGAAAGGCCTCAGACACCATGGACGACGGGTTCTCGGCCACGTGGGCCTTTTCACCGGCGGCCTTGCCCATATCGGCAATATAACCAATAACCGGCACCTTCAATGTTTCCGCTACGTCTTCGGGCCGCTCGAAGGTATCGTTGAGGTATTCCAGCAAGTAGGCCGCACCTCCCGCCAGCACCAAACCGCTCATTGCGGCCAGGGCAATGATAAGGAGCTTATTCGGGCCGATGGGTTTGACCGGCAACGAAGCCGGTTCGATGACGGTGATTTGGTTGGTGGCTCCATGTTGGGTGCTGGCCAGCAACCGGGAATAGGTATCGGTCAGGGTGGTCAGTTTCTTTTGCAACGCTTCAAGTTTCGCCTCGGCATCAGCCAATTTAGAAGCGCTGTCCAATTGGCCCAATTCACTCTGCACTGTGGCAATATCCTCCTGAGTCTGCTCAATATCTTTCTGCAAACCGTCCAATTGTCTCCGAATGAATTCCTGGCGCTCGGCATCCGCTTCCTGTTGAATATTGGACGGACTCTGTTTGATCAGTTGCTTCGCCAATTCCTCGGCCACAGCTTTGGCCCGTTCAGGACTGGTGTCGGTGACTGAGATCTCCAGCAAATTGCCGTTGGCACTTGCTACATAATCCGGCAACTTCGTCAAGCGCAAACTCTGCATCGTAGCATTGCGAATCGGTTCACGTTCGACAATGTCGGCATAGGACTGAGCCAGTTGTCGGGCTAGGCTAATTTCAACCTCATTTGGATTTAAATCAGCCAGCCCCCGCCCTACAACCAGAGTTGTATGTGCCTGATAGGTAAGGGGCAATTCCTGAGTCGCGAAATACGCCGACACCGTTCCGGCCAGCACGGCCGCCACGATCAACCACCACCATTTTCGCAACGGGGCGATATACCCGCTGATTTCCATAGAGATGTCCTTTCCAACAGCACACCGTTAGGAGTTTGGGCCTAAAAAGTGTTTGCTCTAAAAAGCCAGATCCGTTACAATCTAACCCAATCATAGCCATCGCCAGGATGAACAACAAGTTTGTCCACCCCTAATTGCTATGCCCACTGTTAGCGATCGCCGTTTACGGCAGAGGAGTCAATCATGATGAGTCTGTTCGTCATCCTACTAGTCGCAGGTTGGATAATAGTTTCCGCCCTCATCGGAGTCACAGTGTGCATAAGGTCTTCTCATATCAGTCGGATGGAAGACACCAAAACCGTTCCTCGCACTATCAGGCCACGCTACAGCCGGGAGATGTCCCCCGTCACGACGCCCGACCATCCCGATGCAGCTCCGGCGCCCTCCAGCAGTCACTGACGCCTCATCCACGCTCCGCAGTTTTGAAATACTGAACAGTTTGACGCAGGCCCTCCTCCAGGCTAACTGTTGCCGTCCAGCCCAACTCCCGCTGGGCTTTGGTGGCATTCAGATAAATTTTACGTGTCTCGCCCACTTTGGCCGGGCCATGCACAGCATCAAATTTATAGCCCGTTATCATCTTAAGCGTGCGATAGATTTCGTTGACCGATGTGCCTTTATTAACGCCGACATTGTAAATCCCGTTACAGTTGGCCGTTAGGGCCAGCAGGTTGGCCTGGGCGCAATCGCCCACATAAGTAAAATCACGCACTTGCTCCCCGTCGCCGTTAATGATCACCTGTTGATTCTTCAACATCAAACCAGTAAAGATCGCCACCACCCCGGCTTCGCCATGCGGGTCCTGGCGTGGGCCGTACACATTCGGGTAGCGGATCACTGTGTAGTTCAGCCCGTAGTTTACTTGATACATGTAAAGATAATGTTCGACCGTATGTTTGCTGGCCCCATACTGGCAGATGGGGTTAATCGGGTGCGCCTCATCGCAAGGCAGGTATTCCGGTTCGCCATACACGGCGCCGCCCGTTGAAATGTAGACGACGCGTTTCACACTATATTTCTTGGCGCATTCAATCAAATTGATTGACCCCAGAACGTTAACGCTGGCGTCAAACAACGGGTCGGCCACAGATCGGCGCACATCCATCTGGGCGGCATGATGATTAACAAAATCGGGTTTTTCCTTTTCAAAAACCTCCGCCAATTTCGGGTCCCGGATGTCCATTTCATAAAATGTGGCCGCCGGGTTCAAGTTTGACCGCCGCCCCGTGGAAAGGTCATCAACAATAACCACCTCATAGCCGTTTTTGAGATACAGATCAACCACATGTGAGGCAATAAACCCGGCGCCCCCTGTCACTAGCACTTTCATTGTCAATTTAATCTCCTGAAAATTTAGTACGCGCCCCGGCCCTTGAACACCGCCCAGGGCGTCTGCATCAGAATTTGCAAATCCAGCCAAATCGTCCAATTACGAACGTAATACATGTCGAGCCGAACGCGCTCTTCATAAGACACATCCGAGCGGCCGCTCACTTGCCACAACCCGGTGATGCCTGGCTTGACGGTCAGCAGGTTGATCCCCCACTGATTATACTCTTCCATTTCCTTGGGCGAGATCATCCGTGGCCCCACTAATGACATTTCCCGCTTGAAGACATTGAATAATTGGGGCAATTCATCCAGGCTGTATTTGCGCAAAAATTTCCCGATGCGCGTGATTCGCGGATCCTCCTTAAGTTTGTGATTACGGGCCAGTTCTGCTTTCAGACGCGGATGAGCATTGAGTATTTCGTCGCCATTGACGTACATCGTGCGGAACTTATAAGCATCGAATTGTTTGCCATTCACCCCCATCACCCGCCGCCGATGAACCACCGGGCCCGGCGAGTCCAGCCGAATGACGATGGCCAGCGCCAGCAACAGCGGGGCGATCACAATGAAAGTGGGGATCGCGATCACATAATCCAGCACCAACTTCATCGTCTCGTCAACTCCGGTTAAGCGCACTTTGTTGACGCCGACGAGCGGCACATAGGCAAATTCCTTGACGGTCAATCCGGTGGTGATAATTTCATACAGGCCGGACGACATGCGGACGTTGATGGTTTCGTTGGTGCCGTAGCGCTGGAATATTTCCAGCATTTTATTGCGCGAGGAGATGGCGCTGGTAGCCAAAATGAGTTCTTCAATTTTATACTGCTCAATAATTTTATCGAGTTGATCAACCGTGCCTAACGCTTGAAGGTTTCGGAATAATGTGGTTCCCGGCGCCACTTTTTCATCCACAAAGCCTACCACATGCAACCCCGATGTCTTCCAAGTCATCAACTGATCGGCCAGCCAGCGGCCTTCCTGATTAGCGCCAACAATGACAGTCGGGGACAAGAAATAGCCGTATTGGCGCAAATAGTAAATTGCCCGACGCATCCAGAAGCGGGCTACCGCCACCAGCAGAAAGATGAAGAGCCAGGCCAGTAACAACCAGCCGCGGGCAATGACTAGATCCGGCTCAAGGAAGCCGGCGGCAATGACGAGGACAAAGCTGACGGTGGTGGCGCGAAAAACAATGGCATACTCCTGAGTGCCGCCCAACAGGTTTTGTTTCCGGTAGAGGCCCGTGACGGCGAACACTATCACCCACAGCGGGATTAGAAAAACAGTCGTCAGGTTGCGATAAAAAGAAAAAGATGGCACGACTTCCAATTGAAAAAAGGCCAAAGAAAGATTGAACCGGAAGATATAGGCCAGCCAGAACGCCAACCCAATGGTCGCAGCATCAACGGCAAGCAGGCTGGCAATAAAAGCCCGCCACTGGGTCTGAGGCGATATCCGCTCAGTCGCTTCAGAAATTTTACTTCTGAGCGAAGTCTCAATATAAGAATCAGCGCGCGGCGCCAATGACTTCATTATAAGTTTCCTCCAACTGAGCCGTAATAGCATCCCATTGATGATGACGCTCCACGTAACCCCGCCCGGCCTGGCCCACTTCTTTTTGCTTGTGCGGATCTTCAATCAAAGTTAACACTTTTTCGGCAAAAGTTTGCGCCTCCTGCGCCACCAGCAGATCCCGGTCCGCAACGGCGCTTAAGGCCGACACTGCTTTCGGTGTGCACACCACCGGCGTGGCACAGGCCATTGCTTCCAACACTTTATTCTGAATGCCAACGCCATAGGCGATAGGGGCGACAGCGACGGTTGCCTTTTGCAAATAGGGCCGAATGTCATTCACCGTGCCAGTGACAGTGATGGCTGGATTTTCAGCCAGGGCTAAGATATCTTGCGTCGGGTTTTTACCTACTATCCACAATTTTGTATCAGGTCGTCTGGCCCAAACATGCGGCATGATGTCGCTGACCAGGTTCAGCGTCATCGTGACGTTGGCGTGATAACTCATCTTGCCGCTGATCACCAGCGTGGCTGGCTCGCGTTGAAGCGTTTCATTTGGCGCGAAGTAATTCAGATCGACGCCATTTGGCGTGACGCAGATATTCGCGCGGGCGTCGTTTCCAGGTTGCAGGGCGAGCATCGCTTCCCTATCAGCCGGTGAAGTGACCAGCACCCGGTCGAACTGACTCAGTAACCAACTTTCGTATCTTTCAGTACGATCCAATTCAAAACGCGTCAACCAGCGGCTCACCTGTCGTTTGCTTTGGGCAGATGCCTGTTGAAAAAGCAGGCTGATGCAATCCACGCTATCCCAGACGATTGGCGGGCAATGTCCATTAAATTGAGATTTCAGTTTCAATCCGTAAGTTGAGCCTCGAAGGTGTTCGACGTGGATGACATCGAAATCAGAAACTCTTATTTGGGTTAACAGTTCAGGCTGCCACGAATACACTGCCTGCAAGGGGGTGACGCCGGGAAGAGCCAATAGGCAATTCCACAATGACCGCCACCGGGACACAGAGACGGTCTCAACCTTATAACAAAGCTGCCGAAGCGCATCCGCTTCTTTTTCTTCCTCGGCACTGGTGCAAACGGTCAGTACCGTTACCTGATGCCCACGCGCAGAAAGTTGCCGCACCAGATGGTATGGCCGCACTCTAACCAAGTTTGGAACATAAGGGACTACAAATAAGACACGCATCGCAAAAAAAAGGCTTCTTCGCGGGATTTTTCACCTCTACGAAGAAGTTGTAAAACTATGTTAGAACTTTGACATTACTTTAGGTCAGCCAGGCCAAAGATTGGTCAAAGGTTGGTGAGTATTTTTGATCCGTACAGTATCCTGGGACCCCTAACACGGCTGTTTGACCCGAGGTTGAACTTTGGCGTTTGAACGGCTAACGGCGGCGGATGAGAAGGAAAATGGCCGTAATCACCAGCACAATCGCGGCCGATGGCAGGGTGGTTCGAGCGACCAGCCTCAGAATGTTGGTCTCGGTGACCGTTGGATCGGGAATATCAGGCGATAGAGTTGGCACCGCCGTAGCGAAAGTCTCCGTGGCCTCAGACACAGCGGGCTGAGTCGGAACCAATGTGGGCGTCGCCGTCGGCCAAATGACGATAGATAGCGGTGGAGCATCAATTGTACGGTGCGAGTAGATTATTTGATAACTGGCTGTATCGCCAAACAGGTTCCCGGCGTCTCGCACAAACCAGGTTACATGTAACTGATTACCGTTGCCAATTGAGATTCGTGGCCATTCGGGAAAATCGCCAACTGTGTTCCCGAAGTTATCTGACCCAACCACCGGATAGTTAGCAATGACTTCGGGTGTTGACCACGCAGTTCCATCCCATGTTAAATGCAACACATCCATGGCCTTGGGGTTTTTCTCCACCGTCCGTCCGACTAACACCAGGTGCAGACGACCAGCGCTATCCGTCGCCGCCGAGAAATCATCGAGCTTCGTATTGTGAATGGCGGCTCGACTCCAGACTCCGGTTAGCGGTTGAGGATCTGACCAGGTGCGCCCACGATCCGCTGAGACGTGATAGTAAATCACATCTTTGGGCAAGCTCAGCCAGACTGTCACCAATTTCCCATCGCCATCCAGGCCGATGGCGATATTACGAGATGTGAACGTATTGGGCGCTGTGAAAATGTAAGGCTTTTCCCAGGTCTGGCCGCCATCGTAGGAGACAGCATAAGCAACCTTGGAAGCCTCTCCCAGCAATTGGCCCAGATCACCACCCCGGCCCGATTCCCATACAACGTGAATGTTATCTTTGTCGTCAATCAGCACTTGTGGCTTAGCCGAGCCTGTCGGTAGGGCAGAAGAGATGTTAACTATTGGCGACCACGTCACTCCATTATCAGTTGACTGGCGATAAAACACTTGTAAGCATAATGGGCAGCCGGGCGCGATGATGTTCTCGGTAAAGATGAGATGCATCACGCCTTTGCTATCGCGTGCAATGCGCGAGAAGTAAGCGGCTGACTCTCGGCTTAGTTGCTGCGAGGGAAGCAAGGATACGGCTGACACAGAATCGGCTGGCCCGTGTGTGTAATAAATCGCGTAATCCTTGTACGTCATGTGAAACGTTCCCTCATCGTCTACCATGAGGGCCGGGCGGGTAACAGCCCCTAACGAGGGTCTGGCCGCAATATCGTTAATCTCAGCCCAATTCTCGCCATCTTCGCTCGTAGTATACATGACACTATCATAATCACGTATGCCGTACGACCACACCAGGTGGACACGGCCAGCACGATCGGCGAATATATCAGGGAACCAACCGTAAGAGATCAGTTGAGGCTCAGACCAGCCGTTGCCGGTTTCAGTCTGGCCGTAAGAGGGGAAAACCAGCACTGTCAGACAGATCGTCAATACCACGACGATATGCAAAACTCGAGAAGAGAGTTGGCGTTGTAATTTAATTGGCATTAGAGACTTCATAGACTTTCACTTTCGGTGATGAAAATACTTCAACAAGAAAATCGGATTGGTCGGGCCGATACGGGCCTAAAGCCTGTTCTGCCGGGCCGTAAAGAACATAGTTCACATTGTACCGCTTCAAAATTTCCTGCCGTCTGGTGTCCTCGGTGCCTTCGGCGAAAAATTCATCCACCATCGCCGTCTTACCATAGTAATCCACCGTCTGCGCCCAGTGGGCCAGAAAGGTATGAGCGCCGGTCAGCGCCGGGATATACTGCCCCGTCGTCAGCGAGGCCAGCACCACGTCATTCCCGTTCGCATTCGACGACAGCCACTGCATCGCCGCGACTTCATCTTTATACATGAAATAAGAATACTCATGCCGCCGCAATTCGACAAAACGCCAGCCCAATAAATAAAGATTGGTGGGGATGACGACGATCAACAGGGCCGCCGCCAGCCCGGTCCTCAACGTATCGGACTTCCAGCCCCAACCCCGTCGGGCCGATAGACGATCGAGGGCAGGCAACACAAACTTGAACAAGCCTTGCGTTGCCAGAATCGCAATCGGTACCTGCCAACCGTTGAGCATTTTGATTTGATAATCAGTGGGCAGGTAAATCAGCACGAAGTTGAAGGCAAACCAGGCGGTGATGAATAGAGTCTTGTCGTCTTGAGATTTCAAGGCCCAGCGCCGATCCTTGACAAAGGTGAAGAGCGCCAGCAGAAACGTTCCGCCCATCAACACCGGTAGCAGCAACAAGTTGGGGGTGAAGATTCCGGCATTGTCGAATTGCGCCAGCACATCTTTCCAGATCGGATCCAGCGAGGTAAGGAGTAACGAGTACAGCCCCGGCCAGACCGACAGCAGGCCAACGATCAGCCCGGCTTTCACCAGATACATTGGCAGTTGGCGGTCGCGCAAGATCCGCAACAGACCGTATCCGCCCAAAATGCCGTAAACTAAAAACAAATCGTAGGCATGTTGCCAGCCCATGAATTGGGCGAACAGGCCTGCCCCAACCGCGTAACGCAACTGGCCTTTGACTTCGCCGCGCAGGACGAGATCAAAGACAAACATATACAAGGCGGCGTCAATCAGGTGCGGGGTGGAGAGGATACTCAAAAACGTGTTCGGCTCAAACGTGTAAAGCAGAATGGGTAATGGCACATCCGGCAGGCGCAGGGCATATTTGATGACCACCAGCGCCCAGCCAAAGCCCGAGGCGAACACCACCAGCAGAAAAGCCATCCGCCGCATCAGGCGATCATCCAAAAACCAAGCGCACATGCGGTAGACCAGCAACAAGAAGGCGAGGGTGGAGACGACGCGCAAAAGCTGGAACATCATGGCGTAATCAAGGCCCAGCACCAGGCCCAACCGTCCCATCATCCACCACAGCAAATTGAAAAAGATCGGCTTGTTGGGTTCGGGCGTAAGCTTGTTGGAGATCAAGTTCGCCTGCGTCAACTCGCGCATCCACGAAAAGTATTGGACGTGATCGGGGACGTTGACCATGAGGCCCATGTATTGCTTGTCGGGCGGGGTGGTGAGGTAGGCAAACAGGTAAGGGATTGTGGTGACAGCCAACACGAAGACGATGACGCCGATCACGAATCGCCATTCGTGGGCTTCCACCCGCGCTTGTTGCACCGTGCCCGTTCGTGTCGCAGTGAGGGCCGCCATCAGCTTTTCACCACCTGGCTTACGTTTTGCGACACGACCCGATCTTTCATGGCGCGAGTGAGGCCGCAAGAGGTGACGACGAGCCGCCAGACGATGACGGTGACCGTCACGAGCATCGTCAAGGGCATCAGGCTCGACAGGCCCTTGAAGCCCAGCACCGTGCCGAGGCTGCGGGCAATGTTCCCCGCCAGCCAGTTCGGCAAGACATGGTCCAGCCATGGATTAAGGATCGTATCGGGTGGGAAGGCTTGTTCGGCCAGCGTCATGCCCCAGGTGGCAACAAATGACCATAAAACCAGCAGGGTGATGAGCACCCGCATCCATCCCACCTGCTCCCACTGGCGCAGAACGAAAATGATGGGCAAGGTGAGAAACGGCAACATGGGTAACAAATAACGCGGGCCAACCGAAAAGCCCCCCCACCACATGACGGAGGAAGAATTGAAAAGGTAAATCGTCAGCACGCTGGCAACGGCCACGAAAAATTCGGCGCGATGCTGGCGAGATTTCCACCACAGCCAGAAGCCGGGAAAGGCGAGTAGCAGAATCGGCGACAGCACAAACAGACCCCGAAAGAGGCCAAACGTAATCCCCAACATCGCCTCCGGTTGGGGGAAACTGAGACTCAAAAAGCCGGTGTCGTGTTGATCGTGCCACAAGGTCGAACTTTCATAACCCAACTTGAACCAGCCGCCGAAGACAGTCTTGTTATAGACCATCAAGCCGGCGGCGACTGCCGCGCCGGCCAGCGTCACCCAACCGATCCGCCGCCACTGCCCCTCACGATACAGGCGACGGAATGTGTAAAGATAAATGACGCTGACCATCAAGGCAGAAGGATATTCCGTAATCACGCTGTAGCCGAGCAAAAATCCCACGAACAGTAATCGCCAGGCCGAGAAGGTTGAGGCGGTAAAAATCAAAAAGAATGCGCCCAACAACAAGGCGGCGCTAAGTTGGTGCCCATAAAACGCATTGGCATAGGCAAAGGCCGGAGTGAGCAACCCATAAATCAGCCCAACACCAAGTCGCGGCCAAACATCCGGGGTGAACGCCTCCAGCAAACGATACAACATCACTCCGATCAACGCCGAGGGAATGACGGCGGCGACAAAGGACAGCGCCACCTGCGCCAGAGCAAAACGCACTTTGTCTTTCAACACCCCAGACCCCTCAGCCCGCAAGGTGGATTGGAATGAGTCGCTATTCGCCAACCGCTCAGTGACTTTGTCCATCATCGGCAGGTCAAGCACCGCTCTTAAGGCGGCGTAGGCTGGCACGCCCAAAAACGCTGTGCCGGGCGCCTTGTCGCTGTAATAGTGATCGCCAATCCTGGCGTAGTCCACTGTATTGGCAACGTACTTGTCAATTTGAAACGTACCATCGTCCACAATGGCGACGACCATATCCAGCCGCGAGTTTTGGTTGGGGTCAGCCCAACGCGGAAAGAAATAGGCATAGCAGACTGTCAACAACAAAAACAGGGCCAGCGAATTAATCCTTTCACGGCTCAACTGAATCTTCATGATTGATATACTGCCTCCAGCGGTCGGCAGGCGGCGCGATAATCATAGGTCGTCTCAATCAGTTTCCGCCCGTTACGCCCCAATTCCGATCCGAATCCCGGATTGTCGAGCAATAACAATACCGCCCGGGCAAAGTCTTCCGGGGAGTCCGCCACCAGCAAATGGCGGCCATGTTCCACCGCAATCCCTTCGCAACCAATGGTCGTGGTTACAATCGGCAGAGCCTGCGCCAGTGCATTGAGGATCTTTACCCGCATCCCCCCGCCCGACCGGAGCGGCACCACCATCACCCCGGTATTTTGCAAATAGGGCCTCGGATCATCCACATAACCCGTCACATTCACTCCCGAACCATTGCCGCTCAGATTTGCAATCTCCTGCGGCGGCCGCGCCCCCACCACATCAAAGATCGCCGCCGCCCGTTTGGCGCGAACGTGCGGGTAAACATCGCGGATGAACCACAACACACCATCAATGTTCGGCGGCCAGAACATCGTGCCAATGTGCAAAAGGTGATCGGCCGTTGGGGGGCGGACGACCGAGGCGGCCTCGTCGGCGTCCACGGCGATGGGAATGACGGTGATCTTCCTGGAAGCCGTCCCGGTTTCCATCGCTTCTTCCAACGCCGCCCGATCTTCATGGCTCACCGCCAACACCGCGTCGAACTCCCGGCAGAGCCGGCCCTCATAATCCTGAATCAGTTGCCAATCGCGGCCCAGCAAAATTTTTCGGGGGCCATTCCCCATCGTCTCCCACAATCGCTTATAAAGCAACCACAGCGCGTTGTGGGCATCCAGCACCCTGCGCGCGCCGCGCACCCGCTGGGCATACTGAGCCATGTTCAACTGATCGGCATGAACGATGTCGAACTTTGTTTCAGCGGCGAGGCGATCCACCAGTCGCCGCATGGCGGCGCGATCATCGCGCACCATCAGCCACGGTTGGCCGGTGAGCAAACTACGGGCCATGGCCATCGCATCATGGTGCACCCCGCGCGTCATGGGCGCGGTATGGATAGCGCAGCAATACTTCTGCAATTGCTTTACTTCCGCCGACTGATCGCCGCGCACAAACGAGACCAGAGTCACCTCATGATGTCCGGCCAGATATTTCAGCACGTTGAGGGTTTTGACTTTGGGGCCGCTGTCGGGCGGATAGGGCAGGACCTGGGTGAGGAGCAAAACCTTCATAACTATACTTCGCGCAGGGATGCCATCAGCGACTTCATCCCCACCACGGGCCGCCCGCGTTTGTTGCCGCTGACCCACCGCAACAGGCTGTGAACGGCGATTTTGATTGCCGTCAGACTATAGATGATGAACTTCAAAGCGGTGGCCTGAGCGTCGCCATAGTTTTTGCGAAAGAATCGCACCCGACTGCGATACAAATCGCCTTCGCGCTGGGTGCGGCGGTGGCGGCTACTGGCCCCGCCATGATGAACGATTTTCGCCTGAGGGTGATACCACACTTGCCACCCGGCGCGCTTCATGGCGTAGCACCAGTCCACTTCTTCGGTGTACATGAAATAGCCTTCGTCGAGGCCGCCCACCTGTTGATAGGCTTCACGCCGGACGAGCAGGCATGCGCCTTCCACATACCCCACTGCCTGGGGGCCTTTATCCTCCTCCGGCCCGTGGCTCGGATAGACGCGGCCCATCCACAACCGGCCCGCTCCCGACAGAATGAGGAACTCCTGCCATAAATTGGGGAAAGGGGTGTGCGAGGCCTGGAAGGTGCCGTCGGTGTTGAGCAAATGCGCCCCGACGATCCCGGCCCGGGGTTGAGAGTCGGCCAGACCGACCAGGGCTTGAATCGATCCGGGAGTGGCGACGGCATCGCTGTTGAACAGCAACATGGTACGGCCCTCACATTGGGCCATCGCCTGATTATTGCCGCAGGCAAAGCCGACGTTGGCGGTGTTGGCGATGATGTTGGCCGCCGGAAAATTCTCGCGCACGGCGGCCACGCTGTCGTCGGTGGAGGCGTTGTCCACTACCCAGATATCGAAGGTCAGCCCGGAGAGGGTCTGATAGAGTGAGTGGATACACTCGACCAGAAGTTGTCGTGTATTCCAGTTGATGATAATGATGGACAGATCAAGCATTAGACATAGCGTCGGCGCGCATCCGAGTGGCGGAGATTGGAACGGGCGTGTTTGGAGTTGTCACCGTTCCGTTATTCAGGAGGCGTTCCAGAACCACGATGCTGCCCATGAATAGCCAGTTGTACACGGCGTAATCGAATCCAGCGATGGTTTGGGTATAGGCGAAGGGGATGAGCCAGTCGCCGAAACCCATAATGAGGATACAGGCAATGGTCCCGGCAAAGGCGGCGTTTGCCAACCCTTCCACAAAATCGCCCCGGCCTTTGACTCGCCGGCACAATTGGAATCCGCGCCAGGCCAAAATGAGGAAGAACAACATGTACAACGTGAAGCCGACAATGCCGGTCTGGGCGATGATGTCAACATAATTGCTATGGGTCGCCATTGCATCGCGGGGAAAATAGGTCATGTAATACCAGGCATATCCGGCTGGCCCGGTGCCAAAGAGGAGATGCTCGCCGGTGACTCGCCAGTTGATTGCCCAGGCGATCAGCCGGGTTTCACCACTCTCGTTCGTCTCAGCGCCCAACACTTTGCCTAAATAATAATCGGAATTGACGGCAACCCCGATGATGGCGCACAAAGCAAACACCAGCACGAGCTTTTTAGAGCGCATAAACGTGAGAACGCCGAGAGCGGCCAGCCCCGGCAACCAGCCCGCCAGCCAGGAGATGTGCAGAATGAATCCCCAGAATACGTAAACACCGGCCAGGGCAACCAAAAGCAGTCGCGCCCACTTCGGCAGCTTCGACCCGAACAACGCCAAGCCCGTCGAGAGCGCAATTACCCACAGACCGAACATGCCACCGGTGTTGATCGGCAGGGAGGACACAATTTCATATTGCCGCAGGATGCCCACAACGCCTGCCGCCAGCATCACAGCCACCATTGCTTTCAACACATTCAGGCTGTTGACGAGATGAGCCGTCATTAAAAATGCGGCCGGCAACATAATCATCACCACCATTGAAGCCAGCGACACCGGCGAAAAACTTCGCCAACGCACAAATGGGTCTACCAGTAAATTGCTCCAGATGAGGGCGATGATGGTTGCCAGCATAAACCCAAGCAGGGGTTTGTTCACTGGCGAGGGAGGCAACCAGAAGCGTTTCTCAACTGACACCATCCGCAAAACCCACAACCCAATCAGGATAATCGTGAGCAATAAACTGCCGACCAATGGACTGCCAGTGCCGGTCGGCAACTGCAGGGGGATAAAAGCCGCTGTTATCAAAATGAAGAGTGGACTCAAGTCGCGCCGCTTGAGGAGCAACTCAAGACCCAACAAGGCAATGGGCAGGACCGCTGGCACGACCGCCAGAAATGCATATTTGCTGGACGCCGTCAGCGCCACTCCAATCCCAACCACCATTGCCAACACACCCAGGATAATGGCAAGGCGAATGACCTGGCCATAGTCAATGCGCTCGTAAAATGCTGGCTTCTCCCAGCGATCAGGATTGTGCTTAAGCAGGGCCATAGAGTTTCACCATCGTGTTTGAACGCTTTTGTGCTACTACCGTTTCAACCAATCCCGTAAACCGTTCTCCGATTTGCTGCCAATCATATTGCGCGACAACAGTTTGCCGTCCATTGCGGCTGAGCGTCTCCCGCAAAGCCGGGTCGCCCATTACCCGCAACACCAGCGCGGCAAAGTCGGGCGGTGTATCGGCGATCAAAATATCCCGGCCCGGAGTGAGCGCCAATCCCTCTGCGCCTTTGCGGGTGGCGACCACCGGAGTCCCCAGGGCCAGCGCCTCTAAAACCTTCAGCCGGGTTCCACCCCCCACCCGCAAGGGCGCCACGCTCAGCCAACTCCGCGCAACTTGAGATCGCACGTCTTTCAAATACCCGGTAAAGACAACGCCAGTATTACGCGGCAAACGTTCCACCAATTCCGGGTCGGCTTTGCCGGTTATAAAAAATTTGACCCCGGGGCGCTTGTTTTGAATCAGTGGAAACACTTCGCGCAAAAAATAATCCACAGCGTCGAAATTGGCCTGATAGCTGAGAGCGCCCGAATACACCAACGTCTCTTTTTGCGGTGCGCCAAAATCGCCTCGATGATGGGCTACATCCACCCCATTCGGGACAATGCTCAGGGTCGTAGAGTGCGAGATGAGGCGCATGATCAACTCTCGTTCCTGTGTTGAAACGACCGTACAGGCATCAAACCTGGGCAATAAATGCGCCACATAACGGGAAGTTTTCCACCACGTCAACCCATAACGCCATCTTGCCCAGCCGCCCGCTGACTTCGTAAATTGCTCGTAGAGAGTCGTCAGTTCCAACTCCTCAAATATCTTGGGGCAATCAGAAATCGTCTCGGCATACGGGATCATATCCACTTCTGAAGCAATCACGACATCAAAAGGCTGGCCGTTCGCGGCCTCATCCACCAGCGCCTGCATTTCCGTGTTGTAAGTATCAATCACCGAACGCGGGTGAAGCGAAAAGAAACTCGCCAGGGCCTTCAGGCTGTGAGGCTGAAATGGCCGATAGAGAACGACCTCCGCCTTGCGGCAATAGCGGCGCATTGCCATCAATTGATCTTCGCTGACGGCCTCACTGGCAAACGAAATCAACTCCACATCGTGGCGCGCCGACAGGGCCTTGATCAAGTTGAAAATACGGATCTTTGAGCCATTGTCCGCTGGATACGGGAACCAACGCGAGAGAAAAAGAATACGCATAACGGTGGGCTAACTCTACAAAACAAAACCTTCCTCGCGGGATTTTTCACCTCTGCGAAGAAGTTTGAGGACCATCTCGTATGGGCTTAATTTAGTTAACCCGGGCTAAATATTGGTCAAGAGATGGCAAGTTTTTCTGTTTACGCGGATACCGGTCAAATACTCTTGATTTAACCGGGCATCCGCCCCCAACGCTGTCTGAGAAAATCCATTGTCCCTTGCCACATGGCATCACGATGCCCTCGTTTTGAGCGCCAAACCGGCTTGACTGTCCAACTCGTTAGGGTCCGCCCAATTTGCCACCAGGCCATCAGCCATACCGTCACCGAGGCGTGATGCTTCGCCAGCATCATCAGCCGATTGCGAGTATTGTAATAAGTGACCGACGGCCCGGGATTGTAATTTCTCTGCACCCCTTTGTGCCACAGTTTCGCCGACGGCACATGCACAATCCGCCATCCATTTTTGCGCGTCCGCAGGCACCACTCGGTCTCTTCCCAATAATAAAAAAATCGCTCGTCAATCATCCCCAACTGTTCGATGACGGCGCGACGCACCAGAATCGCACAGCCAGAAATCCAATCCACCTCGCGCGGCGCGGCAAACTGACCTCGGTCATCTTCGTTCTGTCCAATGTGATGGCCGTACCACCATTCATCCAGCCGGCCGCCCGCCGATTGGATCACGTTCGGCTCATTGTGGTGGTAGACCAAGGGTCCCGCGATCCCAATTTTGGGATCACTTTCAGCCACCTTCATCAGCCGCGTCAGGCATTCCGGATCGAGAATCGTATCCTCATTCAGCACCAGGACCCAATCCGCCCCCTGCTCCAGCGCGACCTTGATGCCGACATTGTTGTTCCCGGCATAGCCCCGGTTATCAGTCAGGCGCACAATTTGCACCGCAGGGAAAGAGGCAGAGATGGCTTCCAGCGAGCCATCGGTGGAAGCATTATCCAAAACAATGATGATGTGATTTGAGTAAGTCAGTTTTTGAAGGGAGGCCAGACATTCCAACGTATCGGCGCGACGATTGGTATTGAGAATGATCGTAAAGACGTGAGGTTGAGGCATAAATTAGCGCGTCAACCCGCGCGCCGCCAGTTCCGCCGCCGCCGAGTCAACCTTGTCTTCAGCCGTTTGTTGTTGGAGCCAGCCAATCAACTCCTCAATCCCGTCTTCCAGCGCCACCGACGGCTGATAGCCCAACAGACGCTGGGCTTTGCTGATGTCGGCATAGCAATAGCGAATATCGCCAGCGCGGAACTTGCTCACAATCTGCGGTTCCACCGACACGTTTAATTTTTTGATCAATACTTCGGCGATATCCAGCACCGAGGTGCGCCGGCCCGTGCCCAAATTGATAGCCTGGTAATCGGCCCCAGACCGCTCCATCGCCAGCACCAGCCCCTGTACAATATCTTTCACATTGATGAAATCGCGGCCTTGCCGACCATCTTCAAAAATCAACGGCGGTTTCCCGTTGAGCAGGCGGCCACTGAAGATGGCGGCGACCCCGGTGTAGGGATTCGAGAGGGCCTGGCGTGGGCCATAGACATTGAAGAATCGCGCCGCGACGGTCGGAATATCATAAGCTCGGCCCACCGACAGGCACATCTCCTCCTGATCGCGTTTCGAGATGGCATAGATTGAAGTGGGCTGAAGGGGTTTCTCTTCATTAGTAGGCAGGGGTGTCAGGGCCCCTTCGTACTCGGGGCTGAACGAATCCCACTGTCGCTTCTCCAGGACTGCGGTGGAGCGGAGCGCCGGGTAAACCACGCGCCCATCTTCTGTTCGATAAGGCCCTTCGCCGTAAATGGACATTGAAGAAGCCACGATTAATTTTTCGATGGCAAACTTGCGTTGGGCCAATATCTCCAACAACTGCGCCGTGCCCATGGTGTTGGCTTCCATGTAGCGGACGATTTCGTACATGGATTGCCCCACGCCCACTTCCGCCGCCAGGTGGTAAACGACGTCCATGCCTTCCAGCGCCCGCATCCACACCCCGGGGTCGCGGACATCGCTGAGTTGCCTTTCAACTTCAGCCGGCACCCAGGCCGGCCAGGCGGCGTTCGCGCCGTGCACTTGCGGCACCAGCGAGTCCAGCACCCGGATGATATGCCCTTGAGCCAACAGCTTTTCGACAAGATGTGAGCCGATGAACCCAGCCCCGCCTGTCACCAAAATTTTCTTCATTGTTTCTCCTTAAGATATGAATAATGAATTTGCCAAGACCCGGCGGGTTCCGGCGGCAAAGTCCGCCGCAGAAACCCGCCGGGTCTTTACTTAGCGCGTAGCTGCCTGTTGATAACTCTCCAAAATTTTTCGCGCCGTGTTGCGCCATGAAAATTGCGCGGCGCGGGCCAGGCCCAGTTCGCGCAACCGCCCAGCTTCGCCAGGATCGCACAATACCTGCTCAATGTGCCTGGCCAGGGTCCCGGCATCTTCGGCATCGGAAATCAACGCCGCTCCACCCGCCACTTCCGGGATCGATCCCCGATCCGAAGCAATCACCGGCGCGCCGCAACGCATGGCCTCCAGCACCGGCAGGCCGAACCCTTCGATCCACGACGGGAAGACAAAGGCCTCAGCCATACTATACAAGGCAATCAAGTCTTCACGCGAGGGCCGGATCAGCAATTGCGCGTCCCCCCGCTCCACCGTTTCGTGAACCACTGGAAATACGTCGGGCCGGCGCGAGAAAAACACAATTTTGCGGCTGGCCCGGATGGACTCTGACAGCAACTGCCAGGCCCGCACCAGCACCGCCGGGTTTTTCAGTGCGTCGGCTAAAACAAACGATTGGGGAATCTTATGCCGGATTCGCACATCAGTAAGGGTCTTCTTATCTTCAATACGCCGGAAGTCGGCGGTTGGCGCGTGCGGCACGGGGATGATCTTCTGCGGATCAAACTGGCTGTGGCGGACGATCTCCCGTTTGGCATGTTCCGAGACGGTGAAGAGTAAGCTGGCCTGACGCAGAGCCGCCGTCGAGCAATAATGTAAATAAGTCATCATCACCATCGTGCGCAGGTTTTTCGGGTGGCCGCGAATAATTTCGGGCAATGGCAGGATGTTAATGGCGTCGTGCAAAGTGATGAGAGTCTTCGTTCGGCGCGGGCCAAAGCCATAGTTGGCCGGAAAGTGGATCACATCCAGTTCGTCCCGCTCTAATTGCGGCCACATAAAAAGATCGTGATAGAAACTCGACAGGGCATTGCGATAGGGCAACAAGCGCAACGTGACGTTGCCGGGCAGAGAGTCCAATTCAAACCTGCGCTTGGTGTCGGCATATAGAAAAACCTGATGATCGCCGGCCAGTTCAATCAGCGCCGGGACGAAGTGGGCGATGTAAGTGTGAACGCCGCCTACCAGCCCGTGGGAAAGATAACGGACGTCAATGCCAATTCGCATCGTGGGTCAATATAGCCATTACTCAGGCGACAAAGCTCAAGCCACAGGTTTGCGGAAGATGCAGGCGGCGGGCAGGACCAAGCGACGACCCTGATTGTTAAACAAGCCTTCTTCCAAATTCCAAAATCGCTGGGCCTGTTCGGGCGTGTATTGGTGCAGGTCAGTGGCAAACGGCAGAGAGCTGGGCAGTTCTTCGCCTTCCATCAGTGGCAAGATGTCCTGTTCCAAATGGCCGACCTCGAAACACTGATTGGCGCTGCGGGGTTGGCTGGCCGCGCCCTCGCTCACCGCCTGTTGGGCTTGCAGTTTGCGCGCCAGTCCGCGCCCGATCTCGCTGAGGTTGCCCTCACGGATCAAGTTGGTAGCCCGGCCAAAATAGTAACCTAATCGGCTCTGTTGCCCGTTAGCAGGGGGCGGCGTGAAATCAACGGTCAACACCAAAATACCGCCCGGCTTGAGAATCCGCACCAACTCCTTCACCGCTTTTTGATCATACGGAGCCGGGATATGTTCTAGGACTGAAATACAGGTGACAGCGTCAAAGGTCGCAGTTGGATAAGTCGTGGCCGTCAAATCCTGCCCCATGTAGGTGACGGGCGAATCATAGATCCGGCTCGGATCAAGTCTGCGCAAGCGTTCGATCATCTGCCCATCGCCATCGCAAGCCTCCGCCTGAACCCCACGTTCGGCAAATACGTGAGCAAAGGGCGTCACCCCACTGCCCGCATCCAAGTAACGACTGCCCGGTTTCAAGTGATTGAGCAAAACATCCATGGCAAATGAGTATTCAAGTTTGCGAAACGGCCAGCGGCAGACTTGCAAGTAGGCAGTAATTTCGGGCAAACTGGCTGGCACTTTACCGCTTTGATAGAGCGCTTCCAACTTCTTTAGCAGTGGTTCCATATATTGCTCAAACAGGCGAGACCGTTCGGTCAGCGCCGTATGATCTTCGGGATAAAGCACGTACATTATTTGATCTCCTTCATTGGAAAGTTTTTGTGAGGTGTCGTTTGTGAAATCAAACCTTGATAAATCTTTATCAAGTATCCCATCTCATCTTCAATTGTGCGCGGCGGTTTGACTCCGGCCCGCAGGCGCGGCAAAAGGTCTGGCTCGTCAATCAGGCGTTGCAATTGGCGGGCCAGATCATCGGCGTCGGCCGGTTTGAAGAGCAAGCCATCCACTTGGTGGCGTACCATCTCCGCCATCCCGCCCAGCGCCGCAGTGATCACCGGATTGCCCGCCGCCTGCGCTTCCATGATCGCAATCGGGCTGTTTTCGTACCAGATGGATGGAACCACGTGAACATCTAGTTCCGCCAGAATTGAGGGGATGAGACGATTTTCAAACCGCCCATGAAAGTGGATTCGGGGATCGTCGCCAGCGGAACGCCGGAGCTGTTCAACGTACGGCGCATTGGCCTCCAACCCGCCATAGATATGCAATTCGATCTCGCGGTTCCCGGCGTCTAACTTGCGGAAGGCTTCGACCAACAAATGCACCCCTTTGTGGCGCGCGATCTGGCCGGTGTAGCCGACTCTCAATTTCTGGCCGACAGCCCGTTGAGTCGCGTCCCGAAAGCGTGTCAGGTCCAGCCCGTAGCGCGAGAGATGTGGAGATTTCGGTGCAAGGTAGGGCGCAAATCGGTCGGCCAGATAGCGGGAGGGAGCGATGACGACGTCGGGTGCGGCGAGGGCCTTGAGGAGAGTCGAACGCCGATGTCCGAATCGGCGGCGACCCCCTTGAAGTAATCCGAATCGAGTCGCCATCTGTCCGGCGAGGCCGTTTGTCAATTGATCGGCAAGGCGACGGCTTCGGCCCTGTAAACCCATGCACCATTCACACCCTGCCGGGTCTTCGGGGATCGATTCGCACAGCGACCCGTCGCCACGCTGGAGGGTGATACGCGGGCAGAGGAACCAGTAATCGTGCAGGGTGAGGACGGTGGGGATGCGGGCGGCGACGGCGGCCATGAGTGGGGCCGCGCCGATGAGGTAGCCAGCTTGAAAGTGAATGAGGTCGGGTCGGGCGTTGCAGAGGTATTCGGCGAACCATTGGCCGAATTGCGGGTTGTCGTAGTTGTAGGGCCACCAGTCGGCGGCGGTGGATTTAACATCAACGCGCCAGACCGTCAGTCCTTCAAATTGATCCTGCGTGACGTTGAGGGCGCTGGTCTGGCTTTCATAGCCCAGCGACTCAATGCCTACGACTTCAACGGTATGGCCGTGGTCGCGCAACCAGCGCGCCAACCCCAGCGTATAAAGTTCTGCCCCGGCGGTGTAGCGCGGCAGAAAATGATGCACAGGCAAGACGATTTTCATACGATCAATTAATTGCCCTACGCCACCTCGGCCGGCCGGCGCAGGCTGCGCAGAAAACTCATCTCGTCTTTGCCCAGCACACCCAGGGCCAACAACAAACCGCCGTACACCAACGCTCCCACCGCCACATTCAGTACCAGCGGCAGAGGCCGCAGGGCGATGACGATCGCCCCCATGATGGCGGCGGCCATCATCGGGCGCAGGAGGATTTTGCTCCAGTTGAATTCTTTGACCAAAGAACGCAGTATCAAAACGTACTGCCCGACCAGCACGACTTCGGTGAGGACCGTCATCATAGCCGCGCCAATGAAGCCAAAGACCGGCACCATAAACAAGTTCAACGCCACATTGAAGCCGGTGCTGATCAGAACGGATCGGGCCACATATTTTTCCTGACCGGAGATCAGCACAATGTATCCCAAAAACTCGGAGGCAAACATCCAGGGCAGAACCCAGATCACAATCTGCAAAGCCGGGGTGGCAGGCTGATAGGCGGCTTTGAATAATAACAGCACCAGTTGATCGGCCAGCGCCCACACCCCGACAGCAATGGGCAAGGCCAGCAAAATCAAATAGCCCAGTGAGCGTTGGTAGATTTTAGGCAACTTGCCGGGGTCGTTAACTGCCTGCCGGGCCAGTGACGGATAAAGCGAAGTGTTGAAAATATTGGAGAACACCGCGGCTGAAAATACCAGATTGTAGGCGGCGCTGTAGTAGCCGGTTTCGGCGTCGGTGCGAAAGATATTCAACAACACACTGTCGAATTTATAAGACAGGCCAAGGGCAAAGCCGATGATGCCAAAGGGCAGGCTGGCGCGCAGGAGCGCCGGCCAGGACTGAGAGACGGCTCGACCGGGATGCACTCCCAACTTTTGCACGCCTCGCCAGCACGCGTACGTCATCAGCAACACACCCAACAGGGTGGCGATAATCAATCCATAATAACCAAAGCCCAAGACCAAGGCCAGCGCCCCGAGGAATACAAACGCCAATTGATTCAATACCCTGGCCCCCGAGGCCAAATCGAGACGCTCGAAGCCGGAAAGCACCGCCTCACTCGTTCCCTGAATCGCATACAGCAAAACCGTGATCGAATTGAGCGCAATCGCACCGATCATGACCAGCGGTCGGCCCGACAGCCAGGCGGTGACGATCACTAGCACACCCGCCAACAGCGATAGCCACAAACGCAGCACCAATACGTTGCCGTAAAGGGCGTTCGCCCGCTCGATGCCATCCGGCAAATCGCGCCAGCGGGCCACTTCGCGTATCGAGTAGGGGCTGAGTCCCAGATCGGCAATGAACAGAAACAGGGTGCCGAAAGCGGCGACGGCCGAATATTGGCCGAAGGCCTCCGCCCCCAACTGCCGCACGATCAGCACCGAAAAGCCAAAGGAAAGAATTTTGATAATCATCTGCGACGCCAGCCCAAAGGCCGAGTTGCGCAGAACCGTCGTCGAAAGTCGCTTCATAGTCTGAATTTTACCCGGTCATTTCTCCAATGTGTATAGCTCGTAGCCCCCGATCGTCGTCACCAACGAATAATGCTCAGCCAGTTTATCCGCCGGATACATATTGACCCAGCGAGCAAAAACGCCGACTAAAACGTACTCTGGAAAATTTTCTTGTACAAAGTGATAGTTTTCGGCGGGCGGTGTTTTTTCTAGCCAGATATAACTCACCGACTCATACAGTGCGCCCTGCGGCGGGAAGTGATAGTTGTGGTCGGTGAGGAAGCCCATCTCCGGTTCCCAGGTTTCCACAAGGGCTGTCGGCGGAACATTGTGATCGAGATAGTCCGCCATAGCCTTTGGCGCATTGAAAGCCGGGAACGTGATCTCAGCGGCAGTCTGAGCCAGCGGCAGGGCCGCCATGACCGCCAGCGTCGCCAACAAGGCCAGCCGTACGCCGTGCTTTTGCAATGCCTCGACGCCTTGCCGCAATGCACCCACGTCGAATTTGTAGCCATCCGTCAAATCATTGAAGAAGCGGGCGACGAAAAGGCTGGAGACAGCCAGCGCTGGAAAGGCATATCGGATCCAACTGACCGAGGCGACGATGTACCAAATCAAATTGACGGCTACCAGAATCAACAACAGGCCCCACTGTCCCCCCTCGCGCCGTCGGGGCAGAGCCAGAAAAACACCGTAAGCCAGGGCCGGGATCAGCCAGCCCAGATAGACTTTCAGGCTCAACAGTTCGCCAATGCTGCGCTTCATCAAGTTGAAATCGAACACGGTGGCGGCGCTGGCAGTAGCCGCTCGATACAGTGCCAGATTTTCGCTGACTGCACCCGGCCCCAGAAACACCACGACATAGGACTGCCACAGTCCAAAGAATAGACCGAGGAGCAAACCCGGTACGATGAAGACTCGCTGGGGGGCAGTGCGGTAGTAGATCAAATTCGCCAGCCAGCCTAGCGCCAGTGTAGGAGCCAGCACTATGAAAAATTGAGTCTTTGTCACCACCGCCAGCCCCAGCAAAGCGCCCACGACCATGAGCCGCCGCCAACTGGCGCGTTCCCACGCCGAAAACCAAACTACCAATCCACTCAGAATGAAAAACAGGCCCGGCACTTCGCCCAACACCTGCCGGCCATATTCAAACGCGCTCACGCCGCGGGAGGTAACGAACAGGGCCACCGCCACCCAGGCCAGCCGGCGGCTACCCAGTTGAGTCGCGAGGAGGTAGAAAGCAACGATCGCCGCCAGCAGATAGAACACGATCACCAGTCGGGCCTGCATCAGCCCGATGCCGAAGAGGGCGAACATTCCGGCAATGGGCAACATCACCGTCGGCCCCACGCCAATGGTCGGGCCGTAATAACGAAAGCCCTCGCTGCTGTAATCGGCGTATTCACCGAAGCGCACCAACGTCTTGGGGACGTGCAGGTGTGAGCCTTCATCGAACCAGGTCAGTGGATACTCGGTGAGGTTGTAGAGGGCGAGGAATAAAACACAGACAACCGAAAACGCCAACAATGCGGTGGTGAGGGAAAGTGAATTGATGCCAGCTTTGTCGGCGCGGACATTGATTTGCATGTGACGCATCCTCAGCGCTTCACGAAAGCTTGCGGCGGCCATTCATCACCAGTTCCGCCGCCGCGCGCGCGTGCTGGCTCACCGACTCGCCATTGGTCAGCGCCGGGTAAATTTGCGAGGTCGTTGCCAGATACAGGTTCGCCACTGGCGTTTTGACATCCGGGATCTGGTGCATGGAATTGAGGCCATGCAACGGCTCCACGTACCGCTCGCGGTGGACGAGGAAATAGCGAACGTGCTTCGGATCAAAATCCGGGAACATCGTTTGCAAATTCTTCAGCCAGATGTCTTTGATCTCGTCGTCGGACTTCTTCTGCCAATCGCTCCCCGGCGCGGTGTATTTGGGCAAATATACAAGGTGGTGACCGCCAACATATTTAGGATCAATATATGACGTGGTCTCGATCACGCCCGTGAACGGCACACGCTCGTCAGTGATGTTCAGGGTCCAGTAGCCAGTCAGTGGCCGATCCAAAATCAGCATCGGGCAAATCACGCCCAGATAATCCGACTGGTTGAGATAATCGTGATAACGTTTGTCGGCTTTGGGGATCAGCCGCTGGAAGATCGGCGTCTGCACTGTCGCTACTACTGCATCAAACTGTTTCAACTCGCCGTTAATGCAAATTCCTTTGGCCTTGCCCTCTTCGATCAAAATTTCCTGGGCCGGAGTCTTGAGATGAATCTTGCTCCCTGCCTCTTCGATCTTTTTCGCCATCGCCTTCATCAGCGTGGCATAGCCGCCGACGAGATGCCCGGCCCCTTCCTGCTGGGCGGCCCCGCTACGCGCCGATTTCATCCGCACCAGGCGCGACCAGATCCATGTCGCCGGAACGTCGCCGAAACTGCCGTCGAACTTGGCCCGCAACATAGGCCCCCAGATATTCTGAAACGTGTTGCGCCCGCCGAATCGGATCAACCACTTTTCAACGCTAACACTCTCAAGGCTTTTCCAGTCGCGCACCAGTTGCGCCGCCAGCACCGTCAGGCCGAGCCGGAAGCGATCAATCCAGCCCAACGGTGGGAAGCGCAAAAACTCGACGATGTTGTTCATTGAGTAAATTTTGCCCTGATAGTAGAACCCGGTCTTCGTGGGCTTGAACCGCATCTGATCGTCAATGCCCAATTCCTGGCACAGATCGTATAGGTGCCCGTCGCTCGGCAGGATGGCATGATAAAACCGATCGACCTCCGTCCCGTCTTCCAAAGCCAGTGGCCCGGCTAGCCCGCCCAACACGGGCGAGGCCTCAAAAATTTCGACCTCGACGCCGGCCCGGGTGAGGAAGTAACCCAGGCTGATGCCCATAATGCCGCCGCCTAAAATCCCAACTTTCACGATGCCGCCATTTCTAGGGCGGAGGCCGCCGCCCTTCGTCCCGCGCTCCCAAATACAATGGAGCCTGAGTTTAGAATATCCGCAATCTTGTGTCCCGCTGTGCCATCGCCGAAGATCGGCGGCTGTTCGACGGGCGGCGCAAAGTTGAACCACGACTCTGTAATCATCTCCGAGTCTGCGCCCACCAGTTTGTTCCAACCAGCTTCCACCGTCTCCGTCCATTCCGTTTCGTCGCGTAAAGTCAGGCACGGTTTGCCAAAAAAATATGCTTCCCGTTGAACGCCGCCGGAGTCGGTCGCAATCAACCGTGCATTTTCTTCCAGCACCATCATGTCAAAGTAGCCGGCCGGATCGATCAGCTTCACGTGATCGGCAAAGTGGGCGCTGATTTGAGTCAGCACTTTGCGCGTGCGCGGATGCGCAGGGAAGACAACCGTTTCGCGCACGCCGTTCAGCGCCGCCACGATTTGTCCCAGCCGCTTCGGATCATCGGTGTTGGCCGCGCGATGGATCGTAACCAGCGCATACTTGCCCGGCGTCAGAGTCAATCGCTGAATAGCATCCGAGTTGCGGCGCGCGAGGGGCCGGTTTTGCAGGTTGGCGTCCAGCATCACATCGCCGACCCAATGAACAGAGTCGGCAATCCCCTCGTTTGCCAAATGTCCCACCGCCGTGCGGCTGACACAGAAATGGGCCTCGGCGACGGAGTCCGTCACCAAGCGGTTGATCTCTTCCGGCATCCGGCGATCAAAACTTCGTTCACCGGCCTCGATGTGGGCGGCGGGGATATGTAATTTGGCCGCCGACACCGCTCCGGCCAGCGTTGAGTTGGTATCGCCCCGGACGATGACGAGATCGGGTTTCTCTTTGAGCAGAACGTCTTCCAGACGAGTCAGGATTTCGGCGGTTTGGCGGCCATGGGAACCAGAGCCGACTTCCAGATTGTAATCGGGGGCCGGGATGCCCAATTCATCAAAGAAGGCCTGAGACATCAAATAGTCATAGTGCTGACCGGTATGCACCAATATCTCCCGGCAATTCGGGAGGGCGCGCAAGGCCCGGCTGACCGGCGCTGATTGAATGAACTCTGGGCGCGCCCCGACGATGGAAACAATTTTCATCGTTATCCTTTGACTTGTCGCATCTTCACCAGCGGCGACAGGCCCAACCGATGGCGAAGCACTTGAAACTGAAAGCCGAGATGAGCGCGGATGGTGCGCATGATCTTGGCTTTGGAGGCGCCATGTACCCGCGAATGCAACACCGTGGGATATTCCGCTGCTTTGTAGCCCAAGAGCATCCCGTTCACCAAAATTTCCGTGCCGGCCAAGAAGCCATCGGACTTGAACGGCACATTATCCACCACACTGCGACGATAGGCCCGGAACAAGGCGGTGTAAGTGTGGAGGCGCCAACTGACGAGGATACGATAGAGGATGGACGACCCCTGGCTGAGGATCAGCCGATAGCCCGGCACCCCAGCCACTCCACCCTGGGGGTGGTAGGGGGAGGCCGTCACCATATCCACCTCCGGTTTGAGGCAGGCCAACAGCGCCGGAAGTTCGGAGAACTTGTAGGTGCCATCGCTATCGGTAGTGATCACCACCTCGCCGCGCGAGGCGGACAGACCGGTGCGAATCGCCGCACCCAGCCCGCGATTCACTTCATGTTTTTCAAAGCGTACAAGACAGGGCAGGTTAGCGTCGCCGCCAAATGCGCCTGTCAGCGCCTTCCACGTATTGTCGCTACTGCCATCGTCTACAAAAATCACTTCCACCGAGCGAGTCTTCGCCAACTGAGCAACGACCGGGAAAAATTCGTTCTGCAATTTCGGAACATTGTCGGCTTCATTGAAGCACGGAACGACTATCGAGAGATCCATGGCTAATTCCTCTCTTTATATTTGGGTCGTCGCCGGTTGCGGAACGGGTGGTGCTTTGTGGTTCGTCCCGCTTTGCAAACGGGCGTAGCACACGCTCCGAATCGACTCGGCCAGACGCAGGGCCTTCAGTCCTTCGCGCGCCGACACCAGGGGTTGTTTGCGATCCAAAACACAATCCACGAAATGTTGCAGTTCGGCAAATTGCGGCTCGACGATGGGAACCTGGATGCGTTCGACGACGCTCTCCTGCCGGTATTTCACTTCGCGCGAATTGTTATTGCTCAAATACTCGCCGGTCGTTTGGCGGTGCACGGCGATGCTTTTGTTGAGCAGATCACATTCCAGGTATCCCTGTTTGGCCGTCACTTCGATGGAGCGGAATTTCTGCTCCGTTACCCGGGAGGCCGTCATCGTGAACAGCGGGCCGCCCTCGAACGTCAGATGCGCCACCACGTGATCCAGAGCCTGGGTGTAGGCCGACAACCCATAGGCGTCCACGGCCACCGGTTCACGGCCCATCAAATCCAGCACCAGATTGGTGTCGTGGATCATCAGGTCGGAGACCACATCCACGTCGGTGTTGCTTCCAGCAAAGGGGCTGAGGCGGCGCATGTTGATCGCCAGCACGTCCATCGAGTCCAACACATTCTTCAGTTCGCCGTAAGCCGGGTTGAAACGCTCGATATGCCCCACCATTACAATCAGGCCACTGGCCTCGGCCGCTTGGGTCAGGGCTTCAGCCTGCTCCAGCGTTTCGGTGATCGGTTTCTCGATTAGGACATGAATGCCGCGTTCGATACAACGCATGGCGACATCGAAGTGCGCCGATGTCGGCGTGGCAATGCTGACGGCATCCACCCGATTCAACAAGTCGTCCATCCGATCATGGAATGGCACATCAAACTGCCGCGCCATCTTTGGCCCGGTCTGAGGCGAGGCATCGCATACCCCCACCAATTGCGAACGGCGCAGGTTGGTGTAGATGCGGCAGTGCCGCTGGCCCATGCGCCCGACTCCGATAACGCCAATTCTTGCTTGATACATAAGTTCGTTGTTCCTTATTTACCGCGAAAGCGCAGCCCTTGCAAGGCAAGGGACGGACGCGAAGAAAACAAAAGGATTCTTTGCGCTCTTTGCATCTTTGCGGTTCAATTCTCAGGCCGATACGACCAGCCATCGTGCAGGCAGGTCCATTCGTCGCCCTTCTGCTCCAGCTTGCGCCCGCACTTGCAAACGTAGCCTACTTGCCGGGCGGGTGTGCCGACCACCAGTCCATGGTCGGGCACAGACTTGGTGACCACTGCACCGGCGGCGACCAGGGCGAACCGGCCCACTGTCACGTTAGGCAAAATGATCGCCCCCGCGCCAATCGAGGAGCCATATTTCAATAGTATTGGCCCAACTTCCCAATCGTCGTTGCCTTTGAGTTGACCGTCAGGGGTGATGGCGCGGGGGAAGACGTCGTTGGTCATGCACGCCGCCGGGCCGATGAAGACGCCGTCTTCTACGGTGAGGCCGTGATAGAGCAGAGCGTTATTCTGGATTTTGACATTGTTGCCGAGTTTCACATCAAAGTCAATGTAAACATTTTTGCCGACGATGCAGTTCTGGCCGATCGCTACGCCCTCGCGGATTTGGACGTAATGCCAGATGCGGCTCCCCTCGCCAATTTTGGCCTTAGGGGAAACATCGGCGGTTGAATGGATGGTCATGTGGTCGAGTCGTCTCCTTGTCGAGTAGTCGGTGAAGTGAAGCTTCACTCATAGTCGAGCAGTCTTCACTGCCCCGCTAATAATCTCGCCATCTGCGCGGCGTGGGCGGCAAGGTCGTCGCGGCCCTGAGTCCCCCACCACCACGAATAGGTGTTCATCTCGTCTTTCGCTTCGGTAATGTTATTGAGCAAAGGCACAGCACGATCAACTTGCCCGGCCCAAACGTAATAGTAGCCGAGTTCCTTTCGCAGGCCGCGGTGGTCGGGATCAATTTTCTGAGCCTGTTCCCAATACTTGATAGCCGCCTCATTATCGCCGCGCTTGGCGGCAATCAACCCGAGGCGATAGGTTGCAGTGAAATTATCAGAGGACATTTGTTTGGCCTGAATAAATGAGGCGATGGCCGGGTCGAACTCCGACAGGTCGAGAGCGCTTTGCCAGCGGGCAGTGTTCGGCCAGTCGAGCAATTCCACCTTCGCCATCGAGACCGCGCCCATGTTGGCGTGCCAGGCCGAGAGCAATGGGCCGTAGAAAAATAGCGCCGTCGCCGCCATCCCCGTGACGACTGCGCCGATGAGCATCCAGTTCACACTCCACCGTTCGACAACATCCGCCTCAGGGCGGGTCACGGCCATCGCCAATCCGGCGACGACAAAGAGAAATAGTGTCCCCCAACCGTAATAAAAAGGATCTTCGACAGCGCTGTAAGCCATCATCACAATCAAGCCACTCAGACTTCCCCAGCGCAGGTACGAATCGCTCCTGGTCTCCGACGGCGTGCGAACCAATTGCCAACAGCTTCCGATGAGCACACCCAACAATGCAACCAATCCCAACAGCCCCTGCTCCAATGCCATATCCAAAAAAAGACTGTAGCTATACGGCAGGAACAACCAGGGAATGACAAGGAGGTAACGGGAGTAGAGTCCGGCGAAAGAGTTGAGGCCGCCGCCCGCAATTGGAAAGTCAGTGATCAACTTCAAGGTGTTGCTCCAGACTTCCAAGCGACTGCCGGGGGCGATGATTTTGATCGCCAACGCCGGGAAGGCCAGCGCGAACAACACCGCGATCCCCAGTAACGCCGCCACTGCTCCGACGAACAGGGTTCTACGCCCGGCCCGTTCGCCGATCAACCACGCCGCCCACAGACCCAGAGCCACAACCAAACTTAGCCACGCGCCGCGATGCGCGCCGAGGAACCATCCGAGCAAAGCGACTGCACCGACGGCAATCGCAATGGCAACTAGCGCCTTGCGTCCTTCTGACCAGGCTCGAAGCCCAACGGCAACGATGAGGGGAATGAACATGGCCAGCAGGCCGTCCGCGACATGAGCGTCCAAATCGCTGGCCCCTAGCGGCGGGCGAATGGACATCCATTGCAGTGCAATTCGATTAACGAAGCCGAGGTCAGCGGGATGGGTATTCCAGTCGTTGGTGAGCAGAAAGAACCCGGCGAGCAAGGCTCCGAACCCCCCGAACCCGCCAACCACAAGCCACAAGTTTTCGCGCGGCTGACCGGCGAGAGCATAAAAGATGAAGATTGCGCCGAGGAGTAGCCAGAACTTGCTCCAGGCCAGCGCCGGGTCGTAGGCCGCCCACACGCCGACGACGGCGGTGAAGACGAACAGGGCGATGAAGAGATCGAGGGCGGTGCGCTGGAAGGGAAAGCGCCTCATCGCGAGGCGGCCCACCCAGGGGAGCAGGGCGATGACCAGCGGCGGCCACGAAGGTTCGGGGGAAGCGATCAGCACCAGTCCGCCGATCAAGGCACATCCTAGATCAGCCAGTGCGAACCAACTGGTCTTGACAAAATCATTCATAACAACAGACAGGCAAGAGCGGATTGCATCGGCAGCCTCCTCGCTGACACAACCCGCTCCCATCATCCCCTGAAGAACAGAGTTTAGTGGCTCGCTTCGCCCGAGGCCCAACGCAAGTGTTGCATGCCGACGTTCAACGCCGTCTTCATCGTGTTGACATCAGACAGTAGCATCTTGAGGTAAGTCATAATCGGGCCGGGGCGGAAGGCCCATTCACGGAAGGCCTGCTTCTGCCAGTAGAGGAGCCGTTCGGCGGGTAGACCCGGATAATCCAGCACCGTGCCTTTGTCCATGTCCACCTGCTCCCAGCGCGTGCCGGGACGGAACCAGCCCTCTTTCACCACTTCAAAGAAGAAGGGCGTGCCGGGATAGGGCGCGGCAACATGGAACAGGGCAATATCCAGCGGCAGTTTCTTGGCGAAGTCAATCGTCTGGCGGATGGTGGCCTCGGTCTCGGTCGGCAGGCCGATGATGAAGTAACCCCAGTTCATAATGCCGGCCTGCTTGGCCCAGCGTAGAGCCTTCTCAGCTTTGTCGGGGTAGGCGCCTTTGCGGGCGTGCTTGAGCACCTGTTCACTGCCACTCTCAATGCCCCACGAGATCAATTTGCACCCGGCCTGACCCATCAGCTTGAGCATTTCTTCATCCACGTAGTCCACGCGACTGTTGCTGGTAAAGGTGATGTTGATCTTCTGTTCGATCATCAATTCGCACATCTTCACCACCTGATCGCGGCTGACGGTGAAGAGGTCGGCGTACATGTGGATGTGGTTGATACCGAGTTTCTTCAGCACCCACATCTCTTCCAAAATTTTCTCCGGCGAGCGCAGGCGGACGCTGTACTGGTAGCTGACGTGTTTGATGCAGTAGGTGCAACCGGCCGTGCAACCGCGGCTGGTGACCATGAAGGTGAAGGGCCCCTTGATCAGCGGCATCCGATATTTGTCGAGTGGCAGCAGGTGGTGCATGGGAATCGGGAGATCGTCCAAATCCTTGATAAAGGGGCGTGGGGCGTTGACAACGATTTCAGCCTCGCGCCGCCAGGCAATGCCCTTGAGGCCTTCCAGAATCGGCTGACCGTCCTCGGTCACTGAAGGCTTGTAGGTGAGATCGTGCTCGGCAAACATTTTGTTCAGGTGAGCATCGCGCTGATCGAATTTATTATCCAAATGATCAAGCAGGTCGCGGATGGTAAGGTCGGGTTCGCCGACGAGGACGAAGTCGAGCGCCGGGTAGGGCGTGAGCGTTTCGCGCGGCATGGGGGTGACGTGGGTGCCGAAGGCAATGGTCTTCGCGCCGCGCGCTTTGGCCAGAAAGCACCCGTACATGTCGTTTTGCAGAGTCGGCGCGGTGCATTGAGTCAGGTAATAGCGCGGCTTGTATTTGTCGAGCAGTTCTTCAAATTCCTTCCAGCCCATGCGCTCGGCGTTGGCGTCAATGATTTTGAGGGTGTAGACCGGATGCAACAACGCCGCCATCTGCGCCAACGACACTTGCGGCCAGACCATGTTTTCACGGGTGCGGCGGCCAACCCGGTGTTGGGTGCGGATCCACAGCCCACCATCAGGAGTCGGCGGGTTGACCAGCAGAATATCCACCATCTCCTTAGTGCGGGGCATCGCCATGAGGCCGGCGCGCACAATGGCGTCAGCATCGGGGAAGTCCGCCATTTTGACATTGGCGATACGGCGGGTGCCAAGATTTTTCCATTCCTTCTCAGTCGCAGGGGTAGGGTTCGTCATCGTCATTCTCCTTATTAGCAATTACTGTTACTCAGTAATGCCCATATCCTTTTTAGTTAATACTTCACGCTGGCTCAGTTCTTCCAAAACACGCATCAATATCCAGTAAATCACCAGTTGCACGCCGATAAGGACGAGCATGGCACTGCCCAGGAAATACAACCACAGGCGGGCGATTTCCCAGCCGTTCGCGCCCAGGGTCAGGCTGACGCCGCCCATCACCAAGCCGGCGACCACGGCGAGTAAGCCCATCCAACCAAATTGATGATCGAGCGGGGTCTTAAAAATCGGGCGGCCAAAAAGACCCTGCCGAATTGGTTTCTGATAAAAGAGCGATACCAGATAATTGAATGTAATACCGAGGGCAAAAATGCTGATGCCCACCACGCCAGCAATCATGCCGCTGAACAATCCGGCCACTTCCCACGGGCCGAGGGTGGTGACCCCGGAGAGGCGGGCCCCCACCAGGGAGACCGCCACGATGGCGGCAACAGCCATCAGTCCCAACCCGACGAAGCCGAGGAAGCGCACCGGGTTGTAAGCCATGGCCGTCCAGATCATGGATTGCAAAAAGATCGTGCCATCGCGCACCACACTGAGTTTGGAGCGGCCCAGACGTTCGCTGTAGGGGATCGCCACTTCGGCTACACGGATGCCTTCGTGAATGGCGCGAGTACTCATCACCGGCGTGAGGTTGAGGCCGTCGGGCAATGGATACATGCGCTCCAGCACCTCGCGCTTGAACACCCGCATGCCGCTGGCGCTATCGGTCACCCGTTGGTGGCTGATGAGGCTGAGCAGGGTCGCAAAAAAGATGTTGCCGATGCGGCGAGTCATGGGCATTTTGCTTTCCGCACCGGCCATGCGCGAGCCAATAACGAGATCAGCGCCATTCATAGCCACTGTGCAAAGCTTGGGGAAGTATTCGGGTGGGTAGGTACCGTCGGCGTCAAGGAAGCCGATCAGTTCACCACTCGCCGCGTTGAAGCCAGTTTTAAGCGCCGCTCCATAACCACGATTTTTGGGGTGGTTGATCAGCCGCACCCCTTCAATGGTGCGGGCGATTTCGGCAGTGCGATCGCGCGAGCCATCATTGACGACCAGCAATTCAAATTCGTTGACGCCGACTCTTGCTAAATCACCTTTCACCGCCAACACCCGATTGGCAATTTCGGCGATGCCGTCTTCTTCATTGTACGCGGGGATAACAACTGAAAGAGCACTCATGAATGATCACCTTGTTGTTTCAAAATAAATAGCTTGGTTGAGCGCGCGGCGCCCGGCGTCGCCTTCGATGGTTTTGATAATTTTGGCCGGGACGCCGCCGACGACAGTGTGGGGGGGCACATCTTTGGTCACCACCGCACCGGCGGCCACCACTCCACCTTCGCCGACGCGGACCCCGTCGGTGATGATGGCGCCCGATCCCAGCCACACATCATCCTCAATAACAATGCCCTCGGCAGTGATGCCTTGCTCGACGAACGGGCGCGCCGGATCGTCAAAGATGTGATTGACGGCGATGATCTGGGTGAAGGGCGAGGTGTAAACTCGATCGCCGATTGTCACCCCACCCTGCCCGCGAATGATACTGTACTCGCCGATCAGACACTTGCGGCCAATCTTAATCCTGGCTTTTGGAAGGTCCCGGAAATTGTACACGTGCAGGACTGCGCCATGCATGATGATAGTATCATCGCCAATCTCAATGCCACTGGGCATGGCGTGCAAATACGCCCCCTGATCGATATACACTTTGTGGCCGAGCTTGATATAGTTGGCAAAGCGTAAGCGGACATTGCTCTCAATGGCGGCCACCCCTTCCATACGAAGGATGAGCCGATAGAGTATGCTACGAAGCCCGATGCCAACCATTGTCGGAATCCAGCCGATGGTGGCGTACAAACTTTGTTCCAAAATGTAGCGGCCTAACCCATCGGCTTGGCGGCGGAGATATAGACGAAGGCTATCGAGCATGATGTGCTTTATACCTCAGACTAGTCGCGGGCAAAAGAGGCCGCCCACTCCGAGTTAAGGGCTTCCATTGAGGGCGACTCTGGGCCAACAACGACGCGACAGATTAATCCACACTCCGAACACACCCGGGTCACGAAGTGACCGTCAGCACTGAGAGACTGAGCCTGGAAGTGATCACTGCCACACATTGGACAATTTGGGTGAGGGTCGTTTTGAATTTCGGGCGAGGCAAAATCTGAAAGTCTCATAGTATCCTCAATCTACTGAACGTTGCTATCGAGCCGCACGGCTGGACAGAGTGCCCGGTTGCCACTTTAATACGTCAAAACTCTTCTCCGTTACGACAAACCGCAAACGGCCCTTTTCCACAATGAGCCGCACTTCGCCGAATTCACCCACGGACGATAAAGCCTCGTCAATCATTTCCACTTGTGAGGCGCTTAACACTCTAAGAAATGAGCGTTCGTCATTTCGATTCAATATTGGGGGATGTCGCAAATCTCTCTCCATGGTTGTCGTCGTTTCCTCTGGCAAACAAAATCTTCTTCGTGGGATTTTTCACCTCTACGAAGAAGCGGCCACTATTCCTTTCGGTTGTGTGTTTCCCGCGCGCTGGCCCCAGCCACCCACA
>Ga0247727_10003401_pt1 | contig 35194 bp, 55 predicted proteins | sample WisWelCaveWW1625_FD_202498 | JGI IMG/M metagenome (GOLD analysis project Ga0247727, IMG submission 202498) | Biofilm microbial communities from Wishing Well Cave, Virginia, United States - WW16-25 | ecosystem: Environmental > Aquatic > Deep subsurface > Groundwater > Cave microbial mat | place...
CCCGACACCGCGTGAGCCCGTTTCTGGAGTTTCCGGTCACGAAACGTGACCGCCCGCTTACGGTCGCCCGGCGAATGAAAAGCCCCAGCCCACGCCACTTCCTCTGCGCCCTGCTGACGGGACACCGACCGCGACGCCGGCCGACCTTGACGCCGTTCTCCATGGGGAGCTGGGCCCAGGTCCCCTGCCGCTGCGGCCGGGCGACCTGGCTCGTGTTGATGGAACCCGACGACGAGGAGCAGGACGAGGGCACGGGTCGCGATCACGCGCGACTCCGCGCCACGGACGACGGGCCGGGCGTGGTGCGCGACTACTGACCGACCAGGGGAGGAGCCCATGACGGATTACCGGGAGGCGCCCGCGGCCGCGGAGATCGCCTCCAAGCTGATCGAGGAGCATCACCCGGAGCTGGGGACCATCCGCATCGACTACCTCTTCCGATCGCCTCCCACCACGCGATCGGGGCGCCTGGTCCTGGGCAAGGCACGCCGGATCAGCGGCCTGAACGCCTGGCTCGCCAACCACCCGGGAGCCTTCTTCGTGATGGAGCTCGCGGACGAGCCCTGGGAGCAGCTGGGCGAGCGGCGGCGCGCGGCGCTGATCGACCACGGGCTGTGCCACATGGACGTGGACGAGGACGGGGCGCCCGTCCTGGTGTCGCACGACGTGGAGGAGTTCACGCGCGTTGTCGAGCGCCACGGCATCTGGACGTCCGACCTCGACACCTTCAACCTCGCGCTGCAGCTCGCCCTCCCCTTCGAGGGCGCCGACGGTGACATCCCCGGGGGCATCGCGTGACGATCCGCGATCGCATCCTGGATCTGCGCCGGGTGGCCGCCGGCCAGCTGGTCCCCCACCCTCAGAACTGGCGCACGCACCCGGACGCCCAGCGCCGGCTCCTGGGGGACCTATTCACCGAGGTCGGCTTCGCCGCGGCGGTGATCGCGCGTGAGCTGCCCGACGGCCGGCTGCAGATCATCGACGGGCACCTGCGCCAGGAGGAGGTCCCGGCCGAGCAGGAGATCCCGGTCCTGGTGCTGGACGTCACCGAGGCCGAGGCCCGGAAGCTGCTGCTCTCGCTCGACCCACTGGCGGCCATGGCGGAGAGCGCCGAGGACCGGCTGCAGGAGCTAGCCGTGCAGATCGAGCCCGAGACCGACGGGCTGCGCAAGCTCGTCTCGTTCATGGCCAAGGATCACGGCGCCCGCGAGAAGGACACGCCCGCCGGCGATCCACCGAAGGAGCCGGAGACCGAGCTGGGCACGCTCTGGCAGCTGGGCCCCCACCGAGTGCTCTGTGCCGACGCCCTCGACGCCAACGCCCGGGTCAAGCTCATGGGCGGGGAGGCCACGGCGATGGTGGCCACCGACCCGCCCTACGCGATCTACGGCAGCTCGTCAGGCGTCAGCTCCGCCGTCGCCGACGATCGCATGGTGCGGCCATTCTTCGAGGCCATGCTCGGCGCCTTCGCGGAGCTGCTGCCCCTCTGGGGCCACGGCTACACCTTCTGCGACTGGCGGTCGTGGGCATCCGTGTGGGAGGGCTCGCGGCGGTCCGGCCTCACCCCGAAGAACATGCTCGTCTGGGACAAGGGTGACGGGGGGCTGGGGAACAACTACGCCAACACGCACGAGCTGATCGGCTTCTTCGCGAAGCTCCCCCCGCCCAAGACGATGCGCGCCGGCGGGCCTACCGGACAGCGCCCCGTGCTCCGGCCGAACATCTTGCGGTTCGATCGCACCCGCGGCGCCGAGCGTGAGCACAACGCCGCGAAGCCGGTCGCCCTGCTCGAGGAGCTCATCACGAACAGCTCGGAGACGGGACAGATCGTCGTGGACCTGTTCGGTGGTTCGGGATCGACGCTGATCGCGGCGGAGAACCTTGGGCGGCGGTGCTTCACCATGGAGATCGATCCCGTCTGGTGCGACGTGATCGTAGATCGCTGGCGGCGTGCCACGGGCGGCGAGGCGAAGCGGGACGCCGCGTGAGCCGTGCACGCATCGGTGCAGCCATCTGCCCGGAGTGCAGCGGGCCCATGCCGCCGGCGCAGGAGAAGGGGCGACCCCGCCAGGTGTGCTCCGATCGCTGTCGGCAACGCCGGCGCCGACACCGGAACGCGCTTCCCTGGCCGCCCACGGCGCCGCCCAGCTTCCCCATGGACCCCGAGACGCTGCGCCGTCGAACGGCGGAGGCCCTCACGCGCGTCCTCTCGGAGGACACGGTCGCGCCCCCGGAGGACCAGCTGCTGCAGGGGCTGCTCGAGCTGGACTGGATCGGCTATCGGCTGCAGGCCTTGGAGCGCCAGCTGCCCCGCCGGCTGGCCGGCCGGGCAGCCGACCTCGGCCGCCAGGTCGTGGCCATGAAGCGGCGCCTATTCCCAGGCACGGATCTCCAGGAGGCCACATGAACCGCGCCGAGCGCCGCGCCTATGCCCGCGCCAAGGTCCACCGATCGAAAGGGCGCGACCCCCAGGCCCAGCGTCGCACCGTCGCCCGCGCCCTGCGCACCGTCGAAGTGGCGGACGAGATACGTGAGGCCGATCCCGAGCCCGGCATCACGCGCCGGCGTTCCGGCCTGCTGGCCGTGCGGCACGGGATCATCCGCACCGGGCGGCCGACGTGAGGGGCGGGGGGTGCCGAGCTGCAGGCCTGCGCCTGGCCGGGATGCTCGCGGGAGTTCGGTTCGGCCGAGGCCCGGAGGCTGCACCGCGCGAACGCCCATGGCGAGGGCGGAGACCCCTACGCCTTCCCCTGCGGGGATGCGTTCTGCGGGGCCAGCTTCGGGAACCGGGCGAACCTCGAGGAGCACGTGCGGATCACGCATCCGTCCGAGAGTCCGGCGCCACCGGCGCCGACAAGTGCCGCGACCATCGCGGCGAGGAAGGAGGTACCCGTGGTGCAGACGGTGCACCGATTCACCTGCCCGGACTGCCAGTTCCAGGGCGGCGCCCACGGCCTACAGGTTCACCAGGCCTGGGCCCGGCATGGCCAGTTCAAAGGGAAGCCTCCGCGAAGGGGACCGGCCAAGGCGCCGGCGCGGGAGACCCCGGAGCGCAAGATCGTCCCGACCTCACGTCCCATCCGGGCGCCAGCCCCGGCGGAGACACCCGAGCGGAAGGGGCGCGTCGCGCCCCTTCCCACGGCCGCGCCCACGGTCCAGGCCCAGGACGCCCTCTGCACCATCCACGGCCAGGTAACGCTCGAGCTGCTGGGCACGATCGCGGCCGCCCTCGGTGCCGGCGAGATCCGCGCCTGTCCGAACGGCGCCCCGGGGATCGAGCTGTTGAGGGCCGGATGACGCGAGGCCGCAAGCCCGACCCGACCCGCGCCCGCCGGCGTACGGGGCACCGCCGGAAGCCCGACGAGGCCCCACGCCTGCGGGCCCTGCCGGCGCCGGTCGAGATCGCACCGGGCCTGGTGGCGCCCGAGCACCTGCACGAGGCCATGGTCCCGACCTGGGATCGCATGGTCCGCCTGGTGGGCGAGTTCGGCGTGCGGGAGGCCGACGCCTTCGGGATCGAGGCCCTGGTTCGCCAGTATCACCGGATGATCGAGGCCGGCCGCCTGGTGGACGAGTACGGGGTCCTGTCGCGGAACGCCGCCGGCGACGTGATCCCGAACCCCTTCATGAAGGCGGAGCGGGACGCAACCGCGATGTTCCTCCGCCTGGGCGAGCAGTACGGCCTCACCGTCGCGGCCAGGATGCGGCTGGGCCTCATGCAGCTGGCGGGCAAGACCTTGGCCCAGGCCCTGCACGAGGATCTGACGCAGTGACGGATCTCAGCCCCGACGTGCGCGAGGGACGGATCGCGTGACCGCCCGGGCGGCCCCCGCAGCTGCGGCCCTCCCGGTCCTGCCATCGGAGATGCTGCGCCGGTTCGGCGAGCGGCGGCTCCGCCACGGCAAGGGTCGATTCGCCGGCCGGCCATTCACGCTCGAACCCTGGGAGATCGAGGTCGAGCAGGGCATCTTCGATCCCGTCGACAAGAACGGCTTCCGCACGATCCGCGAGGCAATCGTCGGCGTCCCGAAGAAGAACGGCAAGACCCACCTGGCGGCGCGCTGGGGATGCTACGGCACGTTCGCCGATGGTCACTGGGAGCACCGTGGAGGCACCTGGGAATGGATCCCCGAGTACGGCGCCGAGGTCTACAACGTCGCCGGCTCGAAGGACCAGGCCAAGGTCCTGCACCAGATCGGTGAGGGGTTCGTGCTCCGCGACCCGCTGCTCCGATCCATGGCCCGTGTCTACAAGGATGCGATCGAGGTCCCGGAGACCGGCGCCGTGTGGCGGGTCCTGGCGTCGGACGCGAAGCTCGCGCATGGCCCCAACCCCTCCATGGCCATCGTCGACGAGTGGTGGGCGCACCGCGACGGGACCCTCTATGAGGCTTTCGCGAGCGCCGGCGCCGCCCGCGACCAGCCGCTGGTGATCGTGATCACCACGGCCGGCTATGACCTGGAGCACCCGCTGCACAAGACCTACAAGGCCGGCATGGCCGCGGCCCGCTCCAAGAAGGTGACCCGGGCCCGGACGTTCTACTTCCGGTGGTGGGGCGTCCCCCCCAACACGAGGCTGGACGACTTCGCGGCCTACAAGCGTGCCAACCCATCGCGATGGGTCACGACCAAGTACCTCCGCGACGAGCTGGCCCGCGCGCGGCGGAACGGGTCCGAGCACGAGTACCGCCGCTGGCACGGGAACGCCTGGACCTCGACGAAGGAGGCCGCGATCCCGATAGAGCTCTGGGACAGCTGCGCAGCCCGGCCGACGATCCGGCCCGACGATCCTGTCGTGATGGCCATCGACTCCGCGCCCAAGCGTGACTCGACGGGGATCGCGATCCTGCGCAAGGACTCGAAGCGCACGATCCACGTCCGCATGCTGAAGATGGTGGCCGACCCCGAGACCGGCTACCTGGACTTCGGTGCCCTCGAGGATCTGGTGCGCGAGACGTGCCGCACGCTGAACGTGAGCCGGATCCTGGTCGACCCCGCCTACATGATCCGCTCCATGCTGCTGCTGCTCGACGAGGGGTACCCGGTCGAGGAGTACCCCCAGGGCGACCCGATGATGGTGCCGGCATCGATGCACCTCTACGAGCTGCTGATCGAGGGGCGCCTGCGCCACGGCGGGCTCGCGTGGATGCGCGAGCAGGTGCAGGCCGCGAACAAGCGGATCACCGAGCGGGGCTGGCGCTTGGCCAAGAAGACCTCGGGTGTCATCGACGGGCTGGTGGCCTGCGCGATCGGGGCCTACGAGCTGGACCGCACGCCGGAGGAGGCGCCGCTGCAGCTATGGTGAGCCCCACTCCGCCATCGGAACCAAGCCCCTTCTCCTGCAACGATTGCGGGGCCGAGCTGGCGGCCGTTCCCTTCGAGCGCCGCCCGGACGCCCAGCGGCCGTGGATCACCCGGTGGGTGTGGGCATGCGCTAACTGCGGCGCCGTGCTCACCGTTGCACCGTGACCGCCCCGGCAGCATGACGCCCGTGCGCGAGCGGGTCCTGCAGATCGTCCTGGACGTGGCCGGCGCCGTAGCTATCACCATCGGTTGCTGGTGGATCGATCCGGCCGTGGGCCTGATCGTGGGCGGGGCCCTGGCCCTTGGCCTCTCGGCCGTCATGGATCGGCACCGCAGGTGAGCCTGCTCCGGGCGCTCGCCGGCGCGGCGACCCAGGCGCGGTCCTGGGAGGCGTTCCTCGACCCCAACCGGATCCCGTCGAACGGCGAGCTGATGGGCTACTCGGCCGCCGGCGAGCCGATCAACGAGCGCAGCGCCATGCGCATGCTGACGGTGCACGCCTGCGTCCGGGTGATCACGGACACGGTGGCCCAGCTGCCGGTCGGCCGGTTCCGCGGGGTGGGCCCGGCGCGCGAACGCCTGCCCGATCATCCCCTGCTGACGGAGCCGGAGATCGGCAAGGAATGGAACGAGTGGATCGGGGAGGGCATGGTCAGCGACCTGTTGCGCGGCAACGCCTACTCGCGCATCGTCGATCGCGACGGCCTGGGCCGGGCCCGGGGCACCATCACGCTCCACCCGGACGAGTGCAAGCCCTACCGCGACCGCGAGACGGGCGCGGTCCGTTACCGGGTGTCGGGCGAGCGCGAGCCTCTGGACCCGTCTGAGATCATCCACGTGAAGGGCCTCACGCCGGCGGGGCGCTACTCCCTGGAAGGGCTCTCCCCGATCGAGTACGCGGCCCAGACGATCGGCCTGGCCCTCGGGGCGGAACGTTTCGGGGCCCAGTTCTTCGGCGATGGGGGGCACCCCTCGGGGATCCTCACGTCCGACCAGGTCCTGGACCCGGCCACGGCGCTCGAGGCCAAGAGGCGGTGGATGGCGGCGCAGGGCCGCAACCGCGAACCCGCCGTCATGGGGAAGAACCTCAAGTGGCAGACGGTCTCGATCCCGCCGAACGAGTCCCAGTTCCTGGAGACCATCGACGCTAAGGCCGGGACCATCTGTGGCTTCTTCGGCGTGCCGCCCCATCTGATCTCGATCGTCTCGAAGTCCACGTCGTGGGGCACCGGCATCGAGGAGCAGGTCCTGGGCTTCATCACCTTCGCCATCGGCATGTGGCTCGTGCGCTGGGAGGCGCGCGTCTCGCGGGAGTTCGCGCCGGGGGAGTACATGAAGTTCAACGTCGCCGGCCTGCTCCGCGGCCGACTGCTCGACCGCTACCGCGCTTACCTCATGGGGCGCCAGGGCGGCTGGCTCAACATCGACGACGTGCGCGCGAAGGAGGACGAACCGCCGCTTCCCGAGGGCAAGGGCGAGGACTACCTGACGCCGCTGAACTACGGGCCCATCCCGCCGGGTGGCCTCGTGATCGATCCGACCAAGGAACCGGGGGAGGACGAGGGTCCGCCGATTGCCGGCGACGAGGACGACGAGGAGGAGTAGAACGCCATGGCCCCTTGGCACATCGAGGACGACAACCCGGACTGCGACGGCTGGGCTGTCGTCAAGGACGACGATGATTCGATCGCCGGCTGCCACGACTCCGAGGCGGAGGCCGAGGCGCAGATGGCCGCCCTCTACGCCGGCGAGGACGACGCGAACAGCACCCGAGGTCTCGGCCGCCAGCCCGGCCGCGGCGGTGAGTTCGTGCCCCCGCGGTTCGGGACGCGTGACCCGCGGGCGACCATGCCGGCCGTGGACCTGAGCCTCCGAGCCGAACGGGCCAAGCGCCTCGTGCGCGAGCAGCGGTTCGTGCACGCGAGCACCGAGCACCCCCTCTCGATCCGGGCCAAGGCCGACGACCCCGAAGCGAAGGATAGCGACCTGCTGCTGTTCAACGGCTACGCGGCCATCTTCGGCGCGGTCTACGAGGTCTGGGACTGGCTCGGCATGTACGAGGAGTCGGTCGAGGCCGGCGCCTTCACCAAGACCCTGCGCGAGCAGGACGACGTCCGGTTCCTGATCGAGCACGAGGGCCTCGCGATCGCGCGCACGAAGTACCACACCCTGCGCTTGCACGAGGACGACATCGGCCTCGCGACCGAGGCCGATCTGCTCGCGACCGACCCGGACGTGCAGCGCCTGGCGGCGAAGCTCCCCCGGGGGGACGTCGACCAGATGTCGTTCATGTTCGAGGCCACACGGCAGGAGTGGAACGAGGACTTCACGCGGCGGCGGATCATGGAGGCCAAGCTCTGGGACGTCTCGGTCGTCACCTTCCCCGCCTCGGACAGCACCACGGCCGGGCTCCGCGGGATGGATCTCGTCCTGGCGCTGGCCGACGCGGATCCGGACCAGCTGCTCGTCGCGGCGCGATCGGCCAACGGCGACCTGACCCGGAGCGCCGTAGAGCGGGCCCAGGCCACGCTCGCGCGCCTGCTCGAACCCGAGGGCCGGGCACATTCCGAAGGAATCACGCCGCCCGCGCCGGCGCCGCGTGACCCGCCCAGCACCATCACCCCCGATGAGGTCCGTCGGAACCTGGAGCTGCTGACGCTCAAGGGCTGACGGGCACCCACGCCGGACGCGTGGGACGGTGACCGCGCCGGGGCCCCGAGCCCCACCCGGTCCCCCGTTCCCCGACCACCTGGGTGAAGGAAACCGAGGAGCGGCCTAGGCCGCGGGAAACGAGGAGGACGGAACGGTGGAGAAGATCCTGAAGGCGCTCCGAGACCGGCGGGCACTCCTGCTCGCCGCGATCGAGAAGGCCATGACCGAGACCCGCACCGAGGGCGACGCTGACACCGCGGTGCTGGTCCTGACGGAGGAAGCGCAGAAGCGCTACGACGAGGCCAAGACTGAGGTCGAGGCCATCGACGAACGGGTCGCCGAGCTGGTCGAGCTGCGCGACCGCCAGACGCTGGCGGACGACGCAGCGAAGAAGGTCACCCGCGGGGGCCACGTGCAGGTCGTGCGCGAGCCCATGACGTACGACCGGAGCGGGCGCCGGAGCTACTTCTCGGACGTGTTCCTGGCCGGCCGGGGGGACCCGGATTCCCAGACCCGCCTGCGCCGGCACGCATCGGAGCAGGCGACGGAGCTGGAGCGCCGCAAGTCGGCGTGGGAGGCCTACCGTGACGAGATCGCGGAGGAGCAGTTCGAGTTCCTCAAGCTCTCGTCCGACGCCGGCGTACGGGACGCGGAGAAGCGGCTGCGGATGCAGCTCGAGACCCGCGACCTATCCCGCACCGACGGCGCCGGCGGCGAGTTCGTGCCACCCCTGTGGCTGATCGACGAGTTCGTGCCCCTAGCGCGGGCGTCCCGGGTCTTCGCGGATTCGTGGAACGTCCGGCCCCTGCCACCGGGCACGGACTCGATCAACGTGCCGAAGGTGCTCACCGGCACCACGACCGAGCCGCAGACCGCGGACAACGCGGCGGTGTCGGAGACCGACGCCACCACGAGCTCGATCAGCGCGCCCGTGCGTACGATCGCGGGCCAGCAGGACGTCGCGATCCAGCTCCTGGAGCAGAGCCCAGTCAGCTTCGACGAGATCGTGTTCGGGGACCTGATCGCGGCGTACAACGCCAAGCTCGACCTGCAGCTGCTCAACGGGTCGGGCGCGGCAGGCCAGCTGCAGGGCGTCCTGGGGCTCGCGGGGATCAACGCGATCACCTACACCGACGCGACCCCGACCGTGTCGGAGCTGTACCCGAAGATCGCGGACGCGCAGAACCAGGCGGCCGTGGGGCGCATCCTGCCGGCGACGCGGGTCTTCATGCACACGCGCCGGTGGTTCTGGCACGTGGCGGCGGTGGACTCGCAGGGACGGCCGTTCGTGGTGCCGATGACCTCGAACCCCATGAACGCGGCCGGGGTGTTCGAGCAGGGCCAGGCGGAGGGACAGGTCGGCGTGCTGCAGGGGCTGACGACCCTCGCGGACCCGAACGTCCCGATCAACCTGGGGGCGGGCACGAACGAGGACCGCATCATCGTCTGCCGTCCTCCGGACTTCTGGCTCTGGGAGTCCGTGCTCCGCACGCGCACCATGCCTGAGGTCGGGTCGGGCACGCTCACGGTGCGCCTGCAGCTCTACAACTACTGCGCTGCGACCGCTGGTCGATACCCGGCGGGCATCAGCGTGATCTCGGGCACCGGGCTCATCACCCCGACCTTCTAAGGTCGAGGGACGGGTCGGGGCACGGCGTGGATCGGGGGGCTTCGGCCCCCCGATCCCCGAGGGAAGGGGAGCGGACATGACGACCGAGGAACGGTCGAAGGAGCGGGCCGAGGCCCAGCGCGCCGCGCTGGACCACGAGCTCGAAGGCTACGAGGCGAAGGTCGCCGGCGCGAAGAAGCGTGGCGACGCCGTCGCCGAGGGCATGTACAAGTCGCGCATCGCGGACGTGAAGGCCGCCATGAAGGATGCCGACAAGGAGGCCAAGGACCGCAAGCCGGCCTCCAAGCAAGAGGCCGCCGACGAGGCCGCCGCCGCGAAGGCTGCCGAGGACGAGGCAGCCTAGCCGTGGAGTTCCGCCGCACCGCCTACGACGTCGCCCTGGACGCCGAGGGGCAGACCGTCGACGAACCCGTGCTCGACGCCGAGGGCGGCACCGTCATGGATCGCGCGGGCCGGCCCATCACCCGACCGGCTGCGGCAGAGGGTGGCTTGGCGGTCTGGGAATCCACGGAGGTCTTCGAGGTCATCACACCGGGCGCACTCAAGGAGGCCTTGACGTCGTTCAAGGACAGGGCCGTCGATCGGATCGCCCTCACGGCCGGCGGGCCCGTGACGGTCCGGGTGAGGGGCTAGGCCATGGGCCTGGACGTGGGCGGCGCGATCGGCCCCCGGGGGGACCTGGGTCTTGAGATCATCCGCGCGGACGGCACGGTGCAGAAGGTCTGGATGGACGGGCCGCCCCCGCCCCCGGAGACCTCCCACGAGCTGAGCCTCCGCGAGATCGCAGCCCTGGGCATGCCGGCGTTCGGGCTCGACCCCGAGGTCAACCGCTGGCGCCGCGCCAACTGGCCGAGCCTCCGTCGCGGGCTGCTCCGCATCGGGGCGGCCCGGGCCCTGCGCGTGCCGCACTTCTACGGCTCGCTCTACCTCCGCAAGCTCTGCGGCGACGGGCGGGTCATCGACTACGGCCTGGCGTCCATGCGGGTCGTGACCGACAACGGCGCCGGCTTCATCGTCGATGCCTTCCAGAACCTGGTCGAGCTGGAGAACATGCGCTTCCACAGCATCGGCACCGGCTCGACCGCCGAGGCCGCGACCGACACGGCGCTCGTGACCGAGCTGACGACCCAGTACAACCCGGACAACACCCGGGCCACCGGCTCGCTCGAGGAGGCCTCGCAGAAGGTCTTCCGCACGATCGGCACGAACACCCCCGACAGCGGCCACCCGATCTCGCTGCGCGAGCACGGGATCCTCTCGCAAGCGGCCACCGGGGGCGGCGTGCTGCTCGACCGCACGGTGTACGCGCTGATCACGCTCGACGTGAACGGCGACGCGCTGCAGTCGACCTACACGTTCACCATCAACAGCGGGAGCTAGTCGTGCGCCGCCGGGCTCTCGGCCGGGCTGCGGATCGGGACCCAGCATGACGACGGTCGTCTTCACATGTCCCCTGGACGGCCTGGCCCTCGAGACGGAGGCCCCGACGGTCTTGGGTCAGAACCAGGCTCGGGACTCCGAGCCCGGCCGGCATCTGCACCTGGCCGTCGACGCCGGCTTCACATGCCTCAACGGACACGAGTGGCGCTGCCGGGACAGCCTCACGTTGGAGCGGGTGAGCTGATTGCTATGGGTTCCGGGCAAGGGCGACCTTCGGGTCGAGCACAACACCGGGGCGGTGGGCACGACCACGCCTGGGTCTTCCGTCACCACGGGCGCCGCATCATCGACCAAGGGAGCGCCGGTCGAGCTATTCGCCTCGACGGCGTTCGACGCCTACTGGATCGCGATCTACGCCTCCCACTACGGAGCCTCGGCCACGGCCTCCGCGGGGTGCCTGGACATCCTGACGGGGGCGGCCACCGAGGAAGTCTTGATCCCCGACCTGCTGATGGGCTACTGCGGCGGGTCGCATGCGTCGGCATCGGTGAACACGCTCGGCGGCAAGATCTGGCAGTTCCCGCTGTATATCCCGGCCGGCTCGCGGATCGCGGCTCGGGTGGCGGGCGCGCGTCTGTCGACGGCCATGCGGGTGGCCGTCTACCTCTACGGTGGACACGGCGTGCCACCGTTCCGCGTGGGGTCGAAGGTGACGACGTACACGGTCACCACCGTCCCGAACGGCGTGACGATCGTGCCCGGTGCATCGGGCGCCGAGGGCTCATGGACGGAGCTGGTCGCCTCGACGAGCGAGGATCACTTCGCCTTCTTCCCGAGCCTCCAGGTCCAGGGCGACACGACCATCTCCCCATGGAAGAACATCGCCGTCGATCTCGGCCAGGGCGCGGCGCCCGAGGAGCAGATCGGCGAGGGGTTCTGGTTCTCACTCGACCAGCTCGAATCCATGGGGGGCCCGTGGCCCTCGATGCCGGTGTTCAAGGACATCCCCTCGGGGACCCGGCTGGTCATGCGGGCCTCGAGCAGCGGCGCGGTGGACTCGCAATACGGCGCGGCGATCCACGCGGTGAGCTGAGGGAGGGGCGATGATCGAGAAGAAGTACGTGTCGATGGGCAAGGAACGGGCGCGCGAGCGGATCGAGGCCGGCCTGCTGACGGTGGACGGCAAGACCTGGACCTGGGACGACGGCGAGCTGCTCCGGGTGTTCAAGTACCTGGGCTACGACCGGCGCTCGAAGTCCTACCGGCTGCGCGTGGTGCACCAGGAGCGGCGGGTGACCGATGGCGATCTCTGAGCCCTACGAGCTGGACGGCGTGACGGTCGGCGCGACCGAGCTGTCGATCGTCTCCGGCACCACGACCCTGCAGACCATCACCGACGACGGCGTGTACCAGCTCTGGGTCGATCCGGTCGGGGCGGCCATGGCGAAGGGCGACGAGTACGCGTTCCGCATCTACGAGAAGGTCGAGGGCACGGGGGGCACCAAGCGGGTGGCGTTCAAGGCGACCCTCTCCGATGCCCAGTCCGAGAACATGCCCTTCCCCATGCTGATCCTCATCAACGGGTGGGACATGACGATCCAGAAGGTGGCCGGCACCGACCGGGCCTGGGACGCCAGTATCCGGAAGATCGCCTAGCATGAGCGGCCCCGCGGCCGTCTGGTACAACCCTGCGGCCGCGGCCGCGCAGCTGCAGGCGGCCAGCGGGCCCACGACCTTCACCCTGAGCGCGGCCGGCACGATCACGCCGACCGGCCTGCTGCTGAAGCTCGTCTCGAAGGCGCCTGCCGGCACGATTACGCCGACCGGCCTGCTGCTGAAGCTCGTCTCGAAGGCGCCTGCCGGCACGATCACGCCGGCGGGCGCCCTGACCAAGCGGGCCGACAAGGCGCTCGCCGGCGCCACGTCGCCCACGGGGGCCCTCGTGAAGCAGGTGGCCAAGATCGCCGCCGGCACGATCGATCCGGCGGGCCTGCTCACCAAGCTCGTGCTGAAGGCCTTCGCCGGCACGATCACCCCGGCGGGCGCCCTGACCAACGTGAAGACGAAGATCCTCATCGTGGCCGGCGCCATCACCCCGGCGGGCGCCCTGACCAAGCGGGCCGACAAGGCGCTCGCCGGCGCCACGTCTCCCAGCGGCGCCCTGACCAAGCGGGCCGACAAGGCGCTCGCCGGCGCCACGTCTCCCAGCGGCGCCCTGACCAAGCTGGTCGCCCGCATCCTCGGGGGCGCCATCACCCCGGCGGGCGCCCTGACCAAGCGGGCCGACAAGGCGCTCGCCGGCGCCACGTCTCCCAGCGGCGCCCTGACCAAGCAGGTGGCCAAGATCGCCGCCGGCGCCACGTCTCCCACCGGCGCCCTGACCAAGCTGGTCGCCCGCATCCTCGGGGGCGCCATCACCCCGGCGGGCGCCCTGACCCCAGTCGACATCTCAGTCCCGGGCCGGCAGCTCTCGTGGGCGCAGCGCGCCTTCTCCGCGGCCTTCGGACAGACGCGCACCAGTGGGGAGCCTGCTAGTCGCGCCAGCTCGCCCGAGCGGACGGAGGGCCGTGGAGTGACCGGCGACCTAGGGTCGCGTGGGAGGTCGAACGAGTAGATGGATCGTGTTCTCCGAGACGCGGGCGGCAAGGTCACGCTCACGACGTACGACTCCAACGGCGACCCTGCCGACGTCGATGGCATCACCAACCCGGCCGCTGGCAGCCAGGTGACGGACTCGGCTGGCGCTGTCGTCGCCGGCTTCACCTTCGCGCGCACCGGGCCCGGGGTGTACGACTGCACGTTCCCCGGGAACTTCGACACACTGGATCTCTACGACGTCTTCTGGGTCTGGTCCAACGGCCAGAGCCGGCGCACGCAGTTCGAGCTCGTCGGGGGATTCCTGTTCACGCTGGCCGACGTGCGCGCTTACGACGCGGCCTTCACCGAGACCGCCTACCCCGACGCCAAGCTGATCGACACCCGGGAGAAGGTCGAGGACACCTTCGAGGGCGCCCGGACCACCGGCGTGGCTTTCCGGCCACGGGGTCGGCGGGAGTTCCTGGACGGCACCGGCACGACCTGCCTGTTCGTCTCGGCCAGCCTGCTCCGGCGGGTCCTGTCCGTGAAGATCGACGGCGTAGCGTTCACGGGCCCCGAGCTGGCGGACCTCAAGGTCTACGAGCACGGCGAGATCATCCGCGACGAGCTGGGCACCTTCGCCCGCGGACTCCGCAACGTCGAGGTCCTGTACGAGCATGGCTTCGGTTCCGTGCCGGGTGACGTGTGGGAAGCCGGGCTCGTGCTGAACAAGTACGTCATGGCCAAGGGTCCGATGGATGGGGACGGCCGCGCGACGGCGGTCTTCACCGAGTTCGGCGGCTACCGCCTCACGATCGCCGGCCGCGACGGTTGGACGGGCCTGCCCGACGTCGACGCCGTCCTGGGCCGGTATTCGCGCGCGGCGGCCCTGGGGTTCGCGTGAACGCCTCCCAGCCCCTAGCTGGCGCACAGCGGGCCTGCGCCCCACAACACTGGGAACCCCTTTCCGGGGCTCTCCGTGGCTCTCAGGGGCTGCCTTCGGGCGGGATCCGCTAGTGGCCCAGGTCTCCGCACTCGACGCGGCCGAGGACGGGCTGCTGGCGGCGCTGATCGTCCGGGCCGCGGTAGGCGGCTCCGAGCTGGCCGGCGGGGTCCTTTTCACCGAGCTGGGCGAGCCCGCCTCGATCAAGGGGACCGATGCCGTCTGGGTCCGGGAGGACTTGGACGAGCAGCCCGTGCAGCGCCACGACAGCACAGGGGTGGGCGCCCAGCGCAAGCACGAGGTCTTCATCATGCGGGTCGCGTGCTTCGTGGCCTGGGCGGGGGACGACTTCAAGACGGTGCGCGATCGCTGCCACGCCCTGGCGGAGGAGGTCGAGCTGGCGGTCCTGGCCAACGAACGGCTGGGCGGCGCCGTCTTCCACGCCAAGGTCTCCGGCTACCGGCGAACCTCGGGGGCCCTCGCGGAGGCCCGCGGGATGGTGATCGACGTGCTCGTCTGGGCCGAGGCCTACAACGCGTGACCGCCCCCGCAGACTGGCGCCCGATGCCGGAGACCACGAAAGCCCCGAAGGCGCCGGCCTGGGAGATCCTCGCGGACGTGCGCGGGGAGACCTTCGACCCGATCCTGGGCGAGCGGTTCGAGTTCACCGCCAAGGCGGGGAGCTTCACCCCGAAGGGAGATCGCGACGTCTCCATGCTCGAGCATCTGTTCGGCATCGGCTACGCGCGGCGCCCGGACGGAACAGCGGTCCTGTCCCCGGGCAAGCTGGCCGACGATGCGGCGGCCGAAGCGGCTGAGGCCGCCGCCGCCGCGGCCCTCGAGGAGGCCTGATGCCCCCCCAGCAGAAGCTGACCGGCATCGTCGGCCTGACCCGTCAGACGGGCGGCAAGGGCGTGCCGATCGTAAGCCCCGCGACCTGGGGCCTCGGGGTGATGGACGGGAACGTCTTCAACGCTCCGATCACGTCGGACTACGACGAGATGACCCTGGGGGGCGGGGCCTCGGACCGGTTCGCCCCGCGCACGATCCGGACCGAGATCAACCCCGGCATGGCGTTCAAGTGCCGTGCCCAGCCGCGCACGATCGCCTTCCTGAACTACCTGGCCCTCGGCGCGAACAGCACGACCGGGGCCGGGCCCTTCACCCACACCGCCAGCCCGGCCCAGGACCTGCCGTACGCCACCGGCTTCGGCCGGCTCGACGCGAACTACGAGCGGATCCAGGACCTGCGCATCGACGAGATGACGATCAGCTGGTCCGAGCGCCAGGCCTGGGAGGTCGACCTCGTCCTGCTCGGCACCATCCCGCTCATCGGCGCCGGCGGCGCCTTCACCGTCACCAACGACGAGACGGTGCAGGAGCTGTACAACCCGCACGAGGGCGTCTTCCAGATCGACGTTCAGGGCACGACTCTGGCGGCCACCAACCTCACGGCTGCAAGCATCCGCATCGCGAACAACCTCCAGCCGATCCCGCTCTCGAAGTCCGTGCTGCCCGACGACGTCTTCCCCCGGCGCCAGCTGGTCGAGGGCTCGATCACGATCGTGCCGAACAGCCTGGACGACTGGCGCGAGATCCTCACCGCCTCCCCGTCGGGCACCGCGGTCGAGGACGACCCGATCTACGGCGGGTTCAGTCTCAAGGGGATCATCGACGCGAACACCGACGTCACCTACGCGGCCACCCGGGTCGAGTTCCTGACCGACTTCCCCGAGCAGGACCCAGAGGGCGGCGCGGCCGAACTCGAGCTGGCCTTCCGCGTCGTCCGCCCCCTGGACGGGTCGGCGGCCTTCACAGGCGTCGCCCGCAACGGGGTCGCGACCCTCTAAGGCTCGCGACACGTCGGGCCCCTCCCCGGGCCCACCGGCGCCACCCGTCGCCGTTCCAGATTCTGTCGGAATGCATCCCGAGGAAGGAGCGCACCATGGACCAGCTGCACGAGCTGAAGATCACCACGTACGACGGCGCCGAGCACATCACGATCACGCCCTACTTCGCGGGCACCGCGGACCGGATCGCCTGGGAGCACCAGTTCGGCCTGGCGTCGATCAAGCTCAAGCTCCTGGACGAGTTGTTCGACAACGCCGGTGAGCTGCTGCCCTCCGACCAGTTCCCGGCGGAGGCCTCCGAGTACCGCGAGGAGTGGGCCGTGTTCCTCGCGTGGCGCTGCGCGGAGCGCGAGATCCCCGAGTTCCACGGCTCGGACCTGGCGGGCTTCACCGACCGGTGCGCGCAGATCGAGATCCGCCAACTGAAGGCCGAGGAGGCTACGGCCGCGGCCCCTTTGCCCGAGGCGGCCGCGACCACCGGATGATCGCGGCCCTGGCCCTCCGCTCAGGTGTGTCACCCCGCGAGTGGCTGGCGTATCCCGAGATCCTCGAACACGCCCTGACCATCGCCCGGAACGAGGATTCGGCGCAGCGGCGCGAGGGCCTGCTCGATCGACTCAGGAGGCGCCATGGCGCGTGATAGGCCGACCATCGTGATCGAGAACCTGGCGGCGTTCCGGCGCGACCTCGCGCACGCCCAGAGCGCCTCGGCGCGGGACCTCACGAAGGCGATCAAGGTCGCCGGCGACACCCCCCTCGCCACGGCCCGCCGGCACGCCTCCAAGGCCTCCAAGTCCGGGGCCCACGCCGCCGGCTTCCGGGTGAGCGCACGGGGCACGACGGGGTCCATCACGAACCGGGAGCCCTACGGGGCCAAGGCCGAATGGAGCAAGATCCCCGGGTTCAACCGCTACGGGCCCCCGGGGCGGTTCGCCGCCCGCGCGATCGACGAGGACGCCGAGACGATCCTGCAGAAGATCGCGGAGGGCCTCAAGGAGCTCGTGACCCTAGCGGGCTGGGCGAGGTAGCCATGGCCGAGAAGACCCTCAAGGTCAAGTACGTCGGCGACGAGGCCAGCCTCAAGCGCACGGTGGCCGGCATCGACCGGATGCACGCCTCTCTCGGCTCGAAGGTCCGGGGGATCGGCACGACGGTCGCCCGCGGGCTGGGCACCGCGGCCAAGGCCAGCGGCGTGGCACTGCTGGCGATCGGGGGCTTCGCGCTCAAGGCCGCGGCCGAGGCCCAGACGGTGGGCGCCCAGACGCGAGCCGCGATCGAATCCACGGGCGGCGCGGCCGGCGTCACCGCCAAACAGGTCGACGCCCTCGCGACCTCGATCCAGGGCTACTCGGGCATCAGCGACGAGGCCGTGGCCTCGGGCGCGAACATGCTGCTGACCTTCACGAACATCAAGAACGCCGCTGGCGAGGGCAACGACATCTTCGACCAGTCCACGAAGGTGCTGGCCGACATGAGCACGGCCCTGGGCACGGATATGAAGACGTCGGCGATCGGGCTCGGGAAGGCGCTGAACGATCCGGTCCGGGGCGTGACGGCCCTGCGGCGTGTCGGCGTGTCGTTCACCGAGGCGCAGGAGAAGCAGATCGCGGCCATGGTGAAGGCCGGCGACACGATGGGCGCGCAGAAGCTCATCCTCGGCGAGCTGACCACAGAGTTCGGCGGATCAGCCAAGGCGATCGGTAGCACGTTCACGGGCCAGCTGAACATCGCGAAGGAGACCGTGGGCAACGCCCTGGAGAGCATCGGGGGCACGCTCATCACGAAGCTGGGTCCGATCCTGCCGACCATCACCAACGCGATCATGAGTCTCGTCAACATCGTGGGCCCGGTGCTGGGCCAGCTGTTGGGCGTCGTGGCCAAGACCATCGGCGAGCTGCTGCCGATCCTCGCGCCGGTCGTCCGGGTCCTGGGGACCCAGCTCGCCGGCGTCGTGCGCCAGCTCGCCCCCCTGCTCAAGCAGCTGCTGCCGCCCCTGGCCCAGCTGGTGAAGGCGATCCTCCCTCTCGTGCCGTTGGGGATCCGGCTGATCCTGCTCGTGCTGAAGCCGCTGATACCGGTCATCAACTTCGTGATCACCCGGGCCCTGGTCCCCCTGGTGAACGCGTTCGTCGACGTCGTGCGGTTCATCGTGGGGAAGGTGCAGCCCACCCTGAAGGTCATGGCCGGCGTCTTCCGGTCCGTGTTCGGGGGGATCAAGGACTTCGTGCTGGGCGTCTGGGACGCGATCTGGGGCGGCATCCGCACCGTGATCAACTTCGTCATCGGAGGCCTGCAGACCCTCATCAACGCCGGCATCAGGGCCTACAACTTCGTGGCCAACCTGCCGTTCAACCCCATGGACCCCGTGGCCGCCGTCACGCTCCCGCGGCTCGCCCACGGCACGCGATCGTTCGCCGGCGGCGCCGCGGTGCTCGGCGAACGGGGACCGGAGATCGCGGCCCTGCCCCGGGGCACCCGGGTCTTCGATGCGGCCCAGACCCGCGACATGATGGGCGGTGGGGTCGTGGTGAACATCACCGTGCAGGGCTCCGTGGTCTCGGAGGCCGAGCTGGTCGAGACTGTGCGGCGGGGGCTCGTGCGTCTCGGCCGCCGCAACGGGACCCTGGGGAACGCGCTGGGGCTGGCGTGAGCGCTCGCGCTACCTACGCGGTCCAGGCCGCCTTCGGCATCGCCGCGCTGACCGACCCGACCGCCGGGCAGTGGGTGGACGTCACGGCCTACGTACGCGGCGGTAGCTTCGCCCGCGGCCGCCAGCACGAGCTGCAGCGCACGAACGCCGGCACGCTCGCCCTGACCCTCGACAACGCCGACCGGCGTTTCGAGCCTGAGAACGAGGCCTCGCCCTACCACCCCAACCTCCGCCCGATGACCCACGTCCGGGTCCGGGCGACCTTCAGCGCGGTCACCTATGACCTGTTCCGGGGCTACGTCGAGAACTGGGGCCAGGGCTGGCGGGGCCGCCCGCTGCGTCTCGGGGGCCCGACCGAGGTCACCGTCGAGGCCGTCGATGCTTTCAAGGTCTTCGCCCAGGACCTGGCCGCCTACTCGACCGTCGTCCTGGCGGAGGGCCCCCTGGGGTACTGGCGCCTGGACGATCCGGGGGGGACGCCCAAGGCGGCGAACCTGGGCAGCATCGGCGAGGCCATCGACCTCCCCTACATCGGGGGGCAGCCGGGCGGGATCGCCCCGGGGCCCCTGCAGGGAACCGGCGCGCACTTCGACAGTGCCACCGGATTCCTCACCAGCGCCCGCAACGCCGGCCTGAACCTGGCTCAGGCGCTCACGGCCACCATGCTCGTGAAGCTCGACTCGCTGGCCTCCATCGAGAACCTGATCGAGCTGGCGGACACGTCCGCGGTCTACTGGCTGCGGATGCGCACGACCACGGGGGGCGACCTCGAGGTCACGCGCTACGTGGACAGCGTCAGTCAGACGATCACCCTGCAGACCAACCTCGTGGCCGGAACGTGGTACCACCTGGCCCTCGCGATCACGGCCGCCGGCGTGGCGACGGCCTTCGTCGATGGGGTGAGCGTCGGGTCCGCGAGCCTGGGCAGCGCGCAGCGCACCGTCTTCAACTCCAACGCCGATCTGATCGTGGGCCTGACCACGGTCGAGGCGCACATCGCGCACGTGGCCCTGTGGAATCGGGCGCTCTCGGCCGAGCGGATCGCCGAGCAGGAACGCGCGGCGGTCTTCGATACCTTCGAGCAGCAGAGCGCGACCTCCTACGTGGGAGAGCTCCTGGACGTCCTGGGCTGGCCGGCCGGCCTCCGATCGCTCGACAGCGGCACGGTGATGGTGGCCCGCCATGTCCCTGACGGATCGGCCCTCGACCTCATGCTCGCCGCCGCGGAGGACACCGAAGGCGGTCTGCTGCACGTGCGGGGGGACGGCGTCGTCCGCCTCGTGAGCCACCAGGCCCTGCTGCAGAAGATCACCGCCGACGCGACCTTCGGGGACGGCTACGCGCACCCCCCCGACCTCGGGAGCCTCGAGGCGTGGTTCGACGCGGGGCAGATCCCCTTCGTGACGGACGGCTCGACCATCCAGACCTGGCCCGACGTCGGCGGGAAGGCCCGGGACGCAACCCAGGCCACGGCGGGCAACCGCCCCAGCTACCAGACGGCGGAGCTGAACGCGCACCCCATCGTCCGGTTCGACGGCACGACCGACTTCATGGAGACGGCGGCCTTCAGCGCCGCCCTGGCCCAGCCCTTCACGATCGTCGCCGTGGTCCGCCGCAACACCGAGGGGACGCTGGACACCTTCGCGGCCGGCCGTGCGAACCGGGTCCGCCTGCAGGCGACCGCCACGGACGACTGGCAGATCGACGCCGGGAGCGCCGCGGCGGGCGGCGACCCGGACACGGCGTGGCATGTCCTGGTGGCCACCTACACGGACACGGATCTCCTGCACGTGGACGGCGTACAGGTCATCAGCGCCGCGGTGGGGGCGAACACGCTGGACGGGCTCACGCTCGGCGCCGACGAGGCCGCTGCCAACTTCCTCGACGGCGACCTGGCCGAGGTCATCGTCTACTCCAAGGCCCTCACGACGGATGAGCGCCAGCGCCTCGAGGACTACCTGGGCCGCAAGTACGCCCTGGCTTCGGTGCCCCTCTACACCGGTGCCACGGTGGGCGAGGAGCCCTACGCGGACGCCCAGGTCCGCTACGACGACGACGACCTCTACAACCGGGCCGAGATCATGCCGGCCAGCGGCGAACCGGCCACGGCGAGCGACAGCGCCGCCGCGCTCACCTACGGGACCCGCAGCCTCGAACGGTCCACACGTCACTCGGATCCCAACGACGCAGTGGGGCTCGCCGAGGCGATCGTGCGGGCCTACAAGGATCCGCACCTGCGCCCCGTGCTCCTGACGCTGGAGCCCGGCTCGGACTCCCTGCTCACGCAGATGCTGGACCGCGATATCGGGGACAGGATCGCGCTCCGCCGGCGCCCGCCGGGAGCCGGCGCGACCATGGCTCTCGAGGCCCTGGTCGAGGGCGTCCGCCACGGCTGGCACGGAGCGGATCCCCACGACGTGGACCTGTCGCTCGTGCCCACCTTCGAGACGTTCTGGATCCTGGGTGACGCCACCTACGGCGTCCTGGGCACCACAACCAAGCTGGGGGGCTGAGGATGGGCCACACGCTCAGGGCATGGGCCTACGTGAACCACGGCCGCTGGGTGGCCGACTGCCCCTTCTGCCCCTCCGCCGAGCTACTGGGCCCGCTACCGCTGGGAGGCGAGCGCCCGCCCAGGGCGTTCCTCTGTGCCGAGTGCGGCAACGCGTCGGTCGCGGACGGTCTATCGATCCGGATCGGCTGGCCCAGGTCCGAGGCGCTGGCCGCCATCGAGGCCCTACTCGGGCTGCGGCCCGACCCGATCAACCGGAACTGGGAGCGGCGCGAGACGCCGGCCGATCTCGCGCAGGAGAACGCCGCGCACGGGCTCCCCGATCTCGGCCTGGGAGGTATCTGAGCCATGGTCTGGACGACGCCCCGCACCTGGACGACCGGCGAGGTCGTCACCGCCGCCATCATGAACACCCACGTCCGCGACAACCTCAACTTCCTGCGGGCCCATCACGGCGCCCGCGTCTTCAAGAGCACCAGCCAGACCGTGGCCGGCGGCAACACCGACGTGGTGAGCTTCAACTCCGAGGACTACGACACCGACGCCGCGCACGACAACGTGACGAACAACAGCCGGATCACGATCCCATCCGCGCTCGACGGGTTCTGGGAGGTGATCTTCGCCACCGATGTGGACGCCGACTTGTCGAACCACAACGGCCGCATGAGCCTCCAGGTCCGCAAGAACGCGGCGGGCGCAAGCGGGAGTGGGACCCAGCTCGAGAACAAGGGTTTCGATACCCACGCCAACATCCAGAGCGGGCTGATCACCTGGCAGGGATCCCTGGTGGCCGCCGATCACGTCGAAGCATTCTTCTTCTCCGCCACCGAAACCCGGGTCCTGGAGGCCGCGACGGCGGGCACCGCGATGACGGCCAAGTACCTCGGCAGCTGAGGGCGACCGTGACCCTCCCGGGACACTCGGGGGCGATGGGGATCACCCACCTCCGCCGCTACCGCATCCAGGCCCCCGACGGCTCCTGGCGTGGGCCCTATCAACGGGCGGACGTCATGAACCGTGTCGACGGGCGCGTGCCGAAGCACGAGACCTACCACATCGAGAGGCGCGGCACCGGGGTGACAGGCGCCCCGATCCTCCGGCGCTCGCGCGCGATCGACGACTACGCCGACGCCCTGGCGGAGGGCAAGGTGGGCGAGGTCTTCCGCCTGGCCTGGGGAGACGCGGACCAGGAGATGGTCCTGGTGCGGACGGTCCAGATCGAGGTCCGCACCCTCGAGACTCCCGGCAACGCTCACGTCGACGCGTTCGCCTCGGAGGTCTTCACCCGTTGGCCCGGCGCCGAGAACTGGGGCACGCTCTCCCACCGCTACATCGGCACCACGCGAACCCCCTCTCAGCACTGCGCCTTCAAGCCACTGCGCGCGACCGAGGCCAGGCGCTACGGCTTCGCCCTCGCTGGCGCCTCCGCGGGCGCGAACGCCATCGACCTCCACGACGACGCCCCCAAGCGCATGGGCGCCACCTTCACGCTCGCGATCGCTGAGGCCGATCGTTTCGGGATCGCCCACGCCATCTACAACCTGCGCCAATGGACCCCGGAGGACGGGCTCCGGCCCTACGATCCGCCCCCGGGGGGATCGGCGCACAAGGACCACGGCCACTACGCCTTCCGCCGGTTCCGGCGCGAGGACGAGCTCGCCTATCCGATCGGGCGGTGAGCCCCAACATGACGGCTACCCTGGTCGCGGACCTCGAGCGTCACCTGACCCTGTTCCTGGCCACCGGCGCGGTGCTGATCGGGTTGGGGTTCCTGGTCGGCCAGTTCCGCCTCGGCCGCATCCGAGGGGCCACCGAGGCCCTGCACCTGCAGGCAGCCGAGCTCGACGTGCTCCGCCAGCGGAACGTCACGATCACCGCGGACCTCAAGGCGGCCGAGGCCGAGGTCCACACCCTGCGCGGGATCGTCGAACAGCTCCGCGAGGACAACCGCGAGCTGCGCAGCCTCGTCATGGGCGAGACGGTCCCGCCGGCCCTGCAGCACGCCCTCGACACGGCGTTCGCCCGCGCCGTCGAACAGCTCGGGTCGACATTCGCGGCCGAGGCCGACCGGCGGATGACCGAGGTCATCGCATTCTTCGAGCAGCAGTTCCACCCGGTGGCTCAGGGGCTCGACCGGCTCCTGACCGCCGGCGGACGAGAGGGGGTGACAGCATGAAGGTCTCGCGGATCGTGAAGGCGATCGTCGCGGGCGTCGCTGGGCTCGCCCAGCTGGCGAACGCTGCCGTGAACGACGGCACCATCACCCAGCACGAGTGGTTCGTGATCGGGATCGCCGCGGCCGCCACGGTGGGCGTCTTCTTCGCCCCCAACGCGCCCAAGCCGGCGCCCGCATCCCACTAGCCGCGGCCGAGGCGCGGCCGGAACCTTCCTCCCGGCCGCCCCGTCGCTGGCGACAGGCCCCCATCTTCCCCCGGGGGCCTGTCGCGTCCGCGGCTGCTTGACTCGCCCCCCCAGAGTGACAAACTCGCCTTCGCGCCTGGACGGAGGAAGGGGGCGCCGTGATCGCGATCTGTGAGGGCAACGGCGGGCACCGCGTCCGCTGGACACGCCGGCGCCATAGACGCCTCCCCACCTGCCCCATCCACGACCGCCCCCTGCACGGCCTGCAGCACCCCTCCCAACAGAACCCCCGCCGGCGCCAGCCGAACGGGGGGCTTGCCCGGTGACGCCGAGCCTCGAGGCCATCCTGGCGTTCGAGCGTGCCCATCCCGAGATCGGGCCCGCACGCGTACGCGCCGTCCGTGCCGCCTTCGGCATCGGCGTGCTGACCTACTCCATGGCTCTGGCGAAGATGCTCGAGAGCGACGAGCCCGACCGCCTCGACCCCATCACCACGGCCCGCCTGCGCCGGCGCCGGGCATGGTTGCGGGCCCGAGCGGGGCGCCGGCCATGACCGAGCGGCGGTTCCGCTTCCGCACCCGCTGGGGCATCGCCCTGCGGTACTCGGGCCTCTCGCCGGCCGCGCGCGCGGTCGCGCACGGGCTGGCCACCTTCATGAAGCACGACGGCTCGCGCTGCGGCCCGGGCCTGGATCGGATCACGCAAGCCACCGGATACTCGCGCGCCACCGTCTGCCGCGCCCTGGCAGAGCTGCAGGGCCAGGGCTGGATCCATCGCGGCCCGGCCGGCGGCCGCGGGAGCCCCACCGTCTACACGCCCACGCTGCCCCAGGGTGCCGAGGAACGGGTCGAACAGGTGCTCGGAAAGGGTCGCACCCATGAGACCCTTTCGGGCCACAAAGGGTCGCACCCACGAGACGAAAGGGTCGCACCCATGAGACCCACACCTATTAGCCTTGAAGAACCTGAGCGCGACGGCGGCGCCGTCGCCGATCCTGAATGGGTACGGCAACTGCTGGCCGAAGCCAGACGCCGGCTCACGCGGGGTGAGTCTCTCGACGGCCTGGGCGGGCCCGCACCGCCGGCCACGGCGGAGGAGGCCTGATGGCTCACCAGCTAGGCCGCATCGTGTGGGACCTCGCACCACCACGACCCGACCGAGCCGACCGGCGGAGGGATCTCCTCGCCGGCTGCATCCTGGTCGGCATCGTGCTCGCGATCGGCGTGCTGATCGGGGCCTGGCTCTGGTGACGATCACGGCCGTCGACTTCGCCCTCATCATCCCGGGCCCGCCCGCCATCGCCTGGTCCGATCGGGTCCAACCCATCCCGTTGCACCGGGCACGCATCACGGCCCACGGCAACCATCTGGTCGCCCTCGACCGTGAGCACCGGCACGACCTGCAGACCCGCTGGCGGTACGCCCGGCTCGTGCGGACCCCGCTGGAGGGCGACCTGGCGTTGTCGCTCCGGATCGCGGGGAGCACTCGGGTCCCGGACAACCGCGCGCGCAACGGGATCCGGCGCGCGGACCGGCCGGACCTCTCGAACGTGCTCAAGGCCGTCGAGGATGCCGCCAACGGCCTGCTCTGGGAAGACGACAGCCAGGTGCGGATCACCTACACCGAGCTGGTCGCCTGGGGGCCTGAGGTCGAGCCCGGCATGGCCCTTGACGTGTGGCAGATCGATGGTGCGGGGACCCAGGTACTTTCGCGGTTCCCGACCGGCGGCTGGGGCGCGGGGCACTAGATGGCCCCGCGACCCCGCGGCGACCGGTGGCGCGTCAAGGCCGGCGGGACCTGGATCACCGTCATCCGTGGGCAGCGTCCCCGGGTGGGCGGGATGCTGAACGTGGCCCCCGGCGTCCGATGGAGGATCACGGCCGTCCAGCCGGTCGAACGAGAGTCGGTCCGAGCGTGAACGGCCACCCGGTCTACGAGGCCACCAGCCCTGCGGCCGTCGGGGTCGCTTGCTCTGTCTGCGGCTCCCTGGTGCTCATGGAGAGCACCCACGCTCACGACCGATGGCACCGGGCGCTAGCCGCCGGCCTCGAACGCGCCGGCGTGGGCACCGGGCGCCCGCCCCTGGACGATCTGGACGGGGGCCGGCGTGGAGACTGATCCGGTTCAAGCGGCCGCGCGAGACCTCCGACGCGAAGGATGGACGGTGCTGGTGGGCGGGTGGCCGGCGCTGCTCGCCCTCCGCGATGGGGATGCCATCATGGCCGTCGACGTCCGCCGGGATCACCTGACGCTGGCGCAGCGCAAGATGCACGAGGCCCTCGAGCAGGTCGGGATCCGGGTCCACATCACGGGCAAGCGCCCGCCCCGCGATGGCCCCCAGCGGCCCTGGACCACGAAGGAGCTGCAGACACTTCGCGCCAACGCGGCCCAGGGGGCCGCCGGCGTGGCGGAGCTGCTGGATCGCTCCATCGCATCGGTCAAGCGCCAGGCCCAGCAGCAGCGGATAAGCCTCCGATTGGACGGCGAGCGCCGCGGCCTGCTGATCGGCCAGCCCAGGGCCATCAGCTTCCGATCCGGGGCGAACAAGCTCGCGCAGCTCGTGGAGCTCCGGCGCGCGGCGCTGGCCGGCGAGGTAGATCTGCAGATGATCGAGCGGCGCGTCCGGCTGATCGCGCACGGGGCCCCCCTCTGTCCCGCATGTACCGCACGCCCGATCGAGAAGGCGAGCACGGGCCTCTGCACCGACTGCCATCTGGATGGGCTCACCGACCAACACCGCCTGGCCTCTCGGACCGTGCTCCGCCAGCGGGAGCTCGACCTGCAGCGGCAGAACAAGGCACGCGCCCGGCGGGGAAGGGTTGCCAGCGCACCCCCAGGCATGTAAGGCTGCCCGGCTCACCGACCCGAAAGGGGGAGAGATGCGTAGCTTCACGATCACCCTCCTCGTGGCCGCGCTGCTGGCGACGATCGCGCCGCCGGCGGCCGCCAACCACGCGAGGGGACCCTGCACGGGCTACCGCGCCCGAGCAGCCGACATCGAACATCCCGCCACCCGGCGCATCGTGGCGGCTGAACGAACCATCGACCTGACGTGGTGCCTGTGGCGGGCGCTGGACGCCGACCGCGTCGTGCGCTGGTCCACCCTGCTCGACCTGGGGCAGCGGGAGTCCGGCTTCATCCCCTGGGCTTTCAACCGGACGGGCTGCAACGGCTACGGCTGCGGGGGCGTGTTCCAACATCACCTAGCCTACTGGCCCGGACGAGCCCGGAACCTGCCACGACGGTGGTACCCCCACCAGTGGCCGGGGATCGGGTGGGGGAACCCCCGCGCGAACGTCCACGCGGCCCTCAGGATGATCAAGGCGCAGGGCGGGATCTGCCCGGCCTGGTGCTAGCGTTCTCAGTGCCCCCTCTCCGCTGAGCGGGGCATACCCGGGCGACCGGGGGGTGGGCGGTCAATCTTCCCGTCCCGTGAGCCGGGGTCGCGGACCTCGCATCCCGCGCCCCGGGCCCTCCGTCGCCTGGACATTCCGGTTCGGGGGCCTTATCGTGACGGCATGCACGTGACCGCGAAAGCTCTCCGCCGGGCCCTGCAGGCGGACGCACCCTGGATCAGCCTGCAGCCGGCCCGCATGGTCTGTCTGCGGTGCGGCATGGGGGCGCCGATCCCCCAGCCCGTCACGCTGCAGGGAGCCGTGGCCATGGCCATCGCCTTCCTCGAGTGGCACGTGAGCTGCCCGCTAACGGGCGCGGCCGCGCGCGGCGAGCAGCTTCGGATCCCGGCCCCCATGGCCGAGCAGGTCCGGCTCCCGGCCTGATTCCGGGGGAATGGCGGCGCCGCGGCGGCGAGCGATCCCCCGGCCTTGTATCGACTGCGGTCGGCGCACCTACGTCGGCCGGCGGTGTGACGACTGCCGGCCGAGGTACGAGGCCAAGCGGAACGAAGACGCGATCTGGCGCGCGGCCTATCGCTCGCCCCTGTACCGGACCGAGCGCGCGGCCGTACGCGATCGCGCCGGCGGGCGTTGCGAGGCCTACGCCCCTGCGGGCAACGAGCGCTGCCCCGAGCCCGGCGTAGAAGCCCACCACCTGCGCCCGCTCTCGAGCGCCCGTACGCTCGAGGAGGCCCTGGCTCTCTGCGTCCGCTCGAACCTGGCCTGGGTGTGTGCCAGGCACAATCCACGGGGCCCTCAGCGGGCTCCTAACGGGGGCGCACACGATCCGGGCCTCTAGGGCGCACTCCTGCCCCAGGTCATGCCTGGGCCGCGAGGCGGCGCCAGGGGGGGCGCTGCGCGTGCCCCCGGCAGCCCTCGATGAATCTGGCTGCAAGGCTTGCTACCAGATGTCCGCATCGCATACACTCAGGGTCGAGGAAGGGAGAAGAGATGCGGATCGATGAGTGCGAGTACACGGACCGCGGCCAGGGCCACTTCGGCGCGAAGCGCGGATGGTTCGCGAGGGTGAACGACGAGGGCGCCCGTAGCGGCCGCACGCTCAACCTCTCGCGGCTGGACGGCGAGACCGAGTGGACCATGGACGCCCTGTTCCTCTCCAACGGCTACCCGGTCTTCGTTCACGGCTTCGGTTCCCGCGTGACGATCCCGCAAGTGCTGATGGACCCCGACACGGTCGCGGCGCTCGATGCCCGCGCCAGAGGAAGGAGGGCCTGAGGATGGCCACGAAGAAGAAGCAGGGACCGGCGCTCTCGCCGGCGCAGAAGGCCTGGGAGACCCGGCGTGCCGCCGGCGACCCTGGGGCCGCAGCCCGCAAGGCCTGGGAGACCCGCAAGGCCGCTGCGACCAAGGCGAAGAAGGGGGGCAAGACCACGGACAAAGCGACGAAGAAGGCGACGACCGCCAAGCCCCGAACCCGGAACGTTCGGCGCGAGGCCAAGGTCGCTTGACCCAGCGCGCCTCCGACCCCGGCCAGTGCGGCCGGGGTCGCCGCGCGAGAGGAGAGATGCGGCATGAGCACCGACCTGTACGACTCCGAGACCTTCGGGGACTTCACCCCGGAGGTCTTCCGTATCCCCTGCCCCGCCTGCGGCGGCGCCCGGATCATCGGCGTGGTGGGGGGCACCGTCCGATGCACGGCCTGCGGGCAGGGCTGGCATCCCGCCGGCATCCTGGGCACGCGCTTCTGCTCCCAGGCGACCGAGGTCACGATCAGCCCCACCGCGGCGCCGGCATTCGAGCAGCTGCTGGGGGCGCTGCTCTTGACCGGCTACGTGACCGCGGCAGACGACACGCTCCGCCCCGACGAGCACCGGGCACTGCGGATCTTCACCCCGGAGGGCGAGGTCCTACGGGTGGCGCTGGTCAGGGGTGCGCTGTGAACGTCCCGCGACCCGATGAGCGTTTCCCCCAGGGGCACGCACCATCGACCTGGGTCGTGGCCTGGGCCTGGGACGGGCGCTGTATCCACCGTCAGAGGCTCCCCGGGCGAGACGCCGGCATCCGGCGCGAAGCCGATCGGCGGGCCCTGATCCTGATCTCCGACGCGGAGGTCATGCACGTCTACGTCGGCGACGACGAGAGGGGAGGGAAGCGGTGAGCGAGGAACGAGCGGGGGATCTGCTCGACGCGCTCGAGGCCGGGCTGTACCTGATCGCTCAGGCGACCCGGGACTGGGTGGTTCGCGACGTCGTGTGCGGCCCCCCAGGTGCCATCCTGGTCAAGCTGGGGGCGGAGGACGTGTGGGCGGTCCGGGTCGAACCCTGGACGCCTCTCCCGGCTTCGCGGGACCTGCTGCGGAGGGGGGCACGATGATGGCCGACGGCCACGACAGCTACGAACAGGAACACGGGGCCCACGGTCGGGCGCTGCAGGCGCTCCTATGGCGCGGCAACGTAGGCGATCACCTGGCCCAGTTCATCCGGGAGCTGATCGAGTCCGAGGTCCTGCACCCCGAGATCAGTCCGCAGCTGGTCGCCGAGGGCGAGCGCCTGCTGCACGCCTGGGCCGAGACGAGGGAGGAGTCGTGAGGGGGTGAAGATGGCCACAGAGGGAAGGCCCGATCTGACGGGCCACGAGCTGGCTTCGTGCGATCTGTGCGGAGACGGCCCCGGGTTCGACGTCCTGGTGTTCGACGTCATGCGACCCGGGACCATGGTCGGCGTGCTGGTGCTCGACGCCAAGTGGGAGCACCTGATCCGAAGCGGCGCGATGAGGATCGCGCGCGCCTGAGAGGAAGGGAACGACGATGGCAACCAAGACAGCCAAGAAGGCCGCGCCGAAGGCGCGGAAGCCGGCAGCACGGAAGGCGCCGGCGCCGGCGCTTCCACACCGGGGTGAGGCCATCACCTACATCTCGGTTGCCAACACGGCGCCCCATCCGGGCAATCCCCGGACCAACCTCGGGGACCTGGCAGAGCTGGCCGCCTCGATCAAGGCGGTGGGGGTCCTGCAGCCCGTCGTGGCTCGCCCCAAGATGCCCGTGGGCTGGGAGCTGATAATCGGGCACCGGCGGCTGGCCGCGGCTCGACTCGCCGGCGTCAAGACCATCCCGGCCATCATCCATGACCTGAACGACAGGTACGCCATCGAGGCCATGCTGGTGGAGAACCTGCAGCGCCAGGACCTGACCGCGTTCGAGGAAGCCAACGGCTACAAGGCCCTGGTGGATGCGGGCATGACCCAGGCGACGATCTGGAAGCGGGTCGGCAAGTCGCAATCGCACGTGTCGAAGCGGCTCGCGCTGCTCGGCATCCCGGTCGAGGCCCGGGGCCTGATCGAAGACGGCACCGTGCCCGTGAACGACGCCAAGGCCCTGCGTGGGCTCGCGAAGCTCCCAGCCGCCGCGCAGAAGAAGGCGGTCAAGCGGATCCGCGATCGCTCGCGGTCCTACGGCAGCGCGGACCCTGGGGCGGAGATACGCAAGACCGAGGAGGAGCTGGCCTTCGAGGCGAAGATGGCTGGGTGTGTGGCACGCGCCGAGAAGGACCCTGCCCCCGTCGTCACGCTCGATCCGTACAAGTCCCGGATCGGAGGGCCGCGGTACCTGGGCAAGGGGCACGACGAGGTTGACGTGCCGACCTCGAAGCACATGAAGCTCGACTGCCACGCCATCGCGGTCTACGCCCCGAGCTGGGAGCGCTCCGCCTCGGGCATCCGCGTGCGCTACGTGTGCACCGATCCGACCAAGCACGCGACCGGGGAACAACGCAAGATCGACGCCAAGATCGCGGCGCAGCGCCAACAGAAGGCCGACGACACGCGGCTGCTGAACGAGAAGGCCAACCAACGGCGAGCCTTCGAGATCGAGGTCCTGACCAAGGCCGGAGCGGACGATGCGGCTCAGCTGCTGCTCGCGGCCGCGGTCAACGACTTTTACGGGGACGCCGGGGGATCGGCCGCCGCCCTGCTGGGCATCGAACCGCCCGCGGACACGCCCGCGGGGTCCGCCGACACACCGTGGGCGCTGCTGCTGGAAGAACGGGCAAGGAAGTCGAAGGCGGAGGCCTGGCGGATCGGTGCGGCGGTCGGCGTGGAGCTGCTCGAGGAATGCCTGACCGGCTACGGGAAAGATTGGGCGGCCCCGGCCTTGTTCGGGTGGCTGGAATCGAAGGGCTACGAGACCAGTCCGCAGGAGCGGGTCGAGTACATGGGATCGGGCAAATGACGGCGGGACCGTTCCTGGGCCTCGCGGAGGTCGGGGAGCTGCTCGGCCTCACGCGGCAGGTCGCGCAGGCATGGAACCGGCGGGGGAAGCTTCCCCCGCCGGTCGCCCGCCTCCGCATGGGTCCCCTGTGGCTCCGCGACCAGTTCAGCGATGACGATGCGGACCTGCGATCGCCCACGCTCAGCGCCTTCATGGACGGCACGCCGGACACGATCACCATGGCCAAGGAGCTGCTCCCGGGGGCCGCGCTCTTCGATCGCTACCTCTGGTGGGCCTTCGATCATGACGGGCATCGCTTCGCGATCGAGGTCGACCTGACCACATGGGCGAGACAGCCAAGCGATTCGCCGCCAGCCTGATCGCCGAGGCGGCGGAGGCCGAACGGCTCCGCCGGGCGGGGCAGCCGGGCGCCTGCGTGGCCGTCCGGCTGCCCTTCGGCCTGGTGATCGAGCTGCACCCACGCACCGCGCGCGATCTCGCGAAAGCGGTCCGCACGGCGCTCGAGAAGGAGAGCACATGACGACGGAGACGAAGATCAGCTGGACCAACCGGACGTGGAACCCGGTCACAGGATGCTCGAAGGTGTCGGCCGGCTGCGATCACTGCTACGCCGAGACGCTGAGCCTCGACCGCGGGTGGAGTCGCTTCCCCTGGGAGAAGCGGTACGCCCAGGACAACGTCACGCTCCACCCGGAGCGCCTGCGGGCACCGATCGGCTGGCACGAGCCGGCCATGGTCTTCGTGAACAGCATGTCCGACCTGTTCCACGAGCTGGCGCCGGCGTCGTTCGTGGCGGAGGTCTTCGCGACGATGCTGCTCGCACCCCAGCACACCTACCAGGTGCTCACGAAGCGGCCCGGGCGCATGGTGTCGATGCTCGGTGACCAGTACTTCCGCTCCGCCATCATGCGGGCCATCGCGGTCCAAGAGAAGGGCCAAACGAGCCTCTTCAACGAGCCGGCGTGGCCCCCGCCCAACATCTGGCTCGGCACATCGGTCGAGGATCAACGCTGGGCCGACGTCCGAGTGGCCAAGCTCCTCGAGCTGCCCGCGGGCTGGACGCGCTTCCTATCCGTCGAGCCGATGCTGGGGCCGGTGCACCTCCGCCCCTGGCTCGCGAGGATCGAGCCTGGCGAGCTGGAAGCGGGTCCGATCTCGGAGGCCACCGGCCCGCTCCCGGAGGTTCACCCCGCCCTCGCCTGGGTGATCGTCGGCGGTGAATCGGGCCAGCACCTGGCTGGCCTGGGGCCGGGAGACGACCGATGGATGCTGCAGAGCTGGGCCCGGGACGTTCGGGACGCCTGCGTCGATGCCGGGGTGGCCTTCTTCTACAAGCAAGACGCCGGCGTGCGGACAGAGCTGCGGCCCTGGCTGGTCGAGGAGGATGGCTCACGCTGGGAGTGGCACCAGTTCCCCGGCCGGCTCACCCCGCCGAGGAGGCTGGCATGAAGGACGTGGAGGATCTGCTGACCACGATCATCGGCGACGTAGGTCCCACACAGTTCGAGGCAGCCGTCCACGAGATCGAGCGCAAGAACAGGCTTAGGAAGAGACTGCAGCGTGAGGAGGCCAAACACGCCCGGGAGCTGATCGCTCGCCAGGGTCGCGCGGATGCACGAGCGCTCTACGTTCGCTGGAAGAGCATCCCCGAGCTTGGACGGGCGATAGGTCTCAGAGGGGGCTTCAGCGATCTCTATGCTTTCGTGTACGGGGGCTCCAGTGGTGGGCGCTCCTACCCACCACGGCTTAGGGAGCTTGCGATCCGGGAAGGCATCACCGACGAGGAACGCCGATGGGCGACGAACTGGTTCGAGAAAATACTGAGAGATGACGAGCATGCAGAGGCCGTTGCCGCGCACCGACTCGAGGCACGCTACCGGCTTGACGATGAGATCACTTACCTCAAGGAACTGCTCCGATTGGGCACAACCATCGAGCAGGAGCTCGTGCGGGTGCGGGCGCTCCGAGCGGCTCTGATTGAGACTGAGACCTCCGGCCGGGGCCATGGCAGTCGCTCAGAACTGCTCGCACAGCGGAAGGGTGAACTCCCATGACCGATATCGTGGAGGCTCTGGCGGCGCTCGCCCGCAAGATGGGCGGGACGGTCCGTATCCGGTGGGAGGAGGTCTGATGGAGCTGTTCGAGTGGTTCGTGCTCGCCGCGCTTGCCACGTCGAGCGTCCTGCAAGCCCTCATGATCCGGCGTCTGCAGCGTGAGACCCGGGTGCTCACGAGGATGTTCTTCGCCCGCCTCGATCCCCCGAGGCCCTGACCTTCTCGGCCAGCTTTCCCGAGCCCTCCGGTGCGGCAGCCGGGGGGCTCGGTCCTTCCCAGGGTTCAGGGCCCGCCAGGGCGAGCCCAGCGCGCTCGAAGCGCGATAACGCCAACGCGGCCAACCCGGGATCATGCTCGATCCCCACCACGGTCTTGGCCAGGTGCTCGCCGGCGAGGATCGCGGTGCCCCCGCCGAGGAACGGATCCACCCACCGCTGCCACTGGAAGCCGGCCATCATCGCGACGAACAGATCGGTGCCCTTGGCGTGGGAGAAGGTCTCCATGTCGAACTCCTGCTCGACCTCCACGACGGAGCCGAACCCCGACCACGGGCGACGCCAGCCGAGCGACCGGCGCCGACCCTGGGTCGCGAGCAGGATCCAGACGTGATAGTTCACGGGCCAAGCCCGGTGCCGCTGGACACGTGGCACGCGGCGATGCCAGACAAGATCGAGGCGCGTCTCCCAGCCGGCCACCCCACCCATGAAGGCCCGCGCCATCGCCCCGGGGGGCACGAGCATCGCCACGACGGGCGCCAGGCCGGCCAGTAGCTCCCCGACCTCCCGAGCGTCGGCGTCGTACTCGGGATCCGTCACGATCGCCTCGGCACGGAAGCCCTCGCGGATCCACGATTGCACGGCCTCATCGCGCGAGTCCGCGATCAACAGCGAATGCCGGCCCTCGACCTTCCACGCCTGACCCGACGCCGTGCCCCATCGCTGCATGGCCTTCTGCCGTTCCGCGATCCAGAGGGGCTCGGCGTCACGCCACGGGCGGGCCGAGGCCTCCGCGGCGAGCTGGGCGAGCAGCGCCTGCAGCTCACCCTCGGCCTCAAGACCGTGCAGCAGCTCGGCCAGCCTCGGGGCATCCATGCGGGCCATGGCCCCCAGGGGATCGAGAGTAGCCAGCACCAGCTGCTCCTCGGGCTCGGAGACCTCGATATACGCCACGGGCACGGTCGGCACCCCGAGACGGACGGCGATCTCGACCCGCAGATGCCCATCCAACAGATGCCCCGTCGTCCGGTTCACGAGGATCCGCTGCACCCATCCCAGGCGCTCGAGGACCTGGGTGAGGGCGGCCTGCTGGGCCTTCGGGTGGGTCCGCCAGTTCTGTGGATTCGGGGTCAGCTCCCGAGGGTCAACCTCCGCCTGGTCCACGATCGCGTTGCGCACCATCCGAGCTATCGTGACGGCAGCGTCACGGAAAGGGGGCAGCTCATGCGGCTGTCGATGCGAGAGCAGCAGGTCCTGGAGGGCTGGGCCAGGGGCCAGACCCTGCAGCAGATCGCGAACGACTGCGGGATCGCCCACGGCACGGCGCAGGTCTACGCCAAGCGCCTCCGCGCCAAGGCCCAGCCCCATCGCCGGCGTACAGCTATCGTGGCCCAGGCCTATCGCGAGGGGCTCATACGCTGAGGCCGTGACCGCTCGGCCAGGATGCCGGGCATGGACATCAAGCGCGTAGCGTCCGCCGATCCGG
>Ga0247727_10003402_pt1 | contig 35189 bp, 35 predicted proteins | sample WisWelCaveWW1625_FD_202498 | JGI IMG/M metagenome (GOLD analysis project Ga0247727, IMG submission 202498) | Biofilm microbial communities from Wishing Well Cave, Virginia, United States - WW16-25 | ecosystem: Environmental > Aquatic > Deep subsurface > Groundwater > Cave microbial mat | place...
CAGAAACGATCTTGCTCTCGCGCACGGGTTCGAACCGTGTCACCGTCGCGCGACCCTCGGCCCGTGCTGCTCGAGGTGTCGCTCGAGCAGACACCCCTCGTTGAGCCGAGGTGCCCACAATATAGCATGGCCCGAGAGGGCGGGGATTGAGCCGATCACGGTTAACGCGGCCGCGCAGTCTCGTTCACAGCGCCGACAGCTCGAGCACGGATTTGCCCGCGCTCGCCGCCAGCACGCGGTCGAGGTCGGCAAGGCTGGCGTCGAGGGCCGGCTCCGTGGATCGGCCCTGAAGCAGGTGCCCCAGCAGCAGCCCTGCGAACACGTCGCCGGCGCCGTTGGGGATGCCGGCGTGCTTCAGAGCCACGCGCTCGATGCGGGTCGTTGCCGTCACGACCAGCGTGCCGACGCTGATGTTCGTCTCGGTTGCCGACGTCACCACCACCGTGGTGGGACCGAGGCCGCGCGCCGCCGCGGCAATGTCGTCGAGACTGCGTGCGGCGCCGCCGCTCAGCCAGTGCAGCTCGAACAGGTTGGGCGAAGCGATGGTCGCAAGCGGCAACAATAGATCGCGGATGGCGGCGGCCGTCTCGGCCGCGATGTAGAGGCGGCCCGCATCGCCCAGGATCGGGTCGACGAACACGGGAACGTCCGGCTTGGCCGCTTTGATGCCGGCGATGGCCTGCGCCGTCGACGCGACGGCCTTGGCGGAGGGAAAATAGCCCGTGAACACCGCATCCAGCATCGGCCAGCAACCGTCGGCCTCGAGCGCGGACAGCATGCCGGAAAGCTCGATCGCCGGCAGCTCGTGCAGCCGCCCGAGCCCCGGCCGGCTCGCCAGCAGCACCGTCGGCAGCGCCCACACCTCGTGGCCGAGGTGCTGCAAGGCTGGCACCGCGGCGTCGAGGCCGACGTGTCCGCGCACCACGCGCGAGGAGATGGCGAGGATGCGTGCCATGGCCCGCTCATATCACGTTCTGTTCGCGCAGCGGCCGCCCCGCGGCGATGCGCGCGTAGCCGAAGCGAGCGAGATCGATGGTGCGGAAGGCGCCGTGCACGATCAGCTCGGCGACGGCGCGTCCGGCGGCCGCCCCCTGCTGCGCGCCATGGCCGGAGAATCCGTTGGCGAAGTAGAGGTTGGCGATGTCGGGATGCGCGCCGATCACCGCGTTCTGGTCGAGCGTGTTGTAGTCGTAGTAGCCGGCCCACGCGTTCACCACCTTCACCTGTTCGAACACGGGCACCCGCGCGGCGAGCTTGGGCCAAACCTCGCTCTCGAAGAAGGCATGGTCGATCTGGTCGAGGTCGCGTGCCGGCGGCTCCCCGCCCGCCTCGGGCGACTTGCCGCATAGGAAGAAGCGCCCCTCCGGCCGGAACCAAACGCCGCTCGGGTCGATCGTCAGCGGCGCCTTGTGCAGCGCCGCGAGCGCGTTGCGGCAGTCGATGACGTAGACGAAGCGCTTGCGCGGCTCGACCGGCAGCCGCACGCCCGCCAGCGCGGCCAGCGCACCGGCCCAGGCGCCCGCCGCATTGACGAGATGCGCGCATGCGATGCGGCCGCCGCTTGCGAGCGCGACCGCCTCCACGCGCTCGCCGACCTCGATGCCGGTCACCCGGTCGTGCACGATCACGACCCCACGCGCCCGCGCTGCGTTGCGCATCAACGCTGCGAAGCTCGGCGGATCGAACCAGCCTTCGCCCGAGGCGCCGAAGCCGGCAGCGGCAACGCCTTCGGTCGCGAGCCACGCGAACCGCCGGGCGAGGTCGGCGGCCTCCAGCAGCACGATGTCGGCCGCCAGCGAGCGCTGCAGCGCCACGTTCTCGGCCAGCAGCGCGCGGCCCTCCGGCGCCGCCATGAGCAGGTAGCCCTGCTCACGAAAGCCGACGTCCGCCCCCGGGCCGAATACCGCCTCGAGCCGGCGGAACAGGGAGAGCGTGAACTGCGACATGGCGATGTTCTCGGGGGTAGAGAACTGCTGCCGCAGCCCGCCGGCCGAGCGCGCCGTGCTCGCCTCGGCATAGCCCGGATCGCGCTCGACGATGACGACGCGCCGGCTCGCCGCGCCCTCCGCATTGCTCAGAAAGTAGGCGACCGCACTGCCGACGATCCCGCCGCCCACGATTACGACATCCGCCTGGTCCACCTGCGCCCTGTCCATCTCAATTGCCTCGACCGGAATCTGGCGAAACGCCAAGGCCCTGCCAAGCGCTGCCTGCGATCTCCACATCACTCTGGCGCGCGGCACGGCCCTTGCCTAGGTTGAGCCACCGATGACAACGGAACGGCTCAGATGCACATCCGCCCCCGCCGCAGCGTGCTGTACATGCCGGGCTCGAATGGCCGCGCGCTGGAGAAGGCCAAATCGCTGGCCGCCGACGCCCTGATCCTCGATCTTGAGGATGCCGTCGCGCCCGAGGCCAAGGAGACGGCGCGTACGCAAGTCTGCGCTGCGGTCAAGGCCGGCGGCTTCGGCAATCGCGAGATCGTCATCCGCATCAACGGCTTGGAGACCCAGTGGGGCGAGGCCGACCTGCACGCCGCGGCCGCGGCCGTTCCCGACGCCGTCCTTATCCCCAAGCCCAACACCGGCGCCGACATCGCGCGCGCCACCGAGGCGCTCGCCCGCGCCGGCGCGCCGGACGCAACGCGCCTGTGGGCCATGATCGAGACGCCGCTCGCCATCCTCAACCTCGCCGACATCGCCGCCGCGTCGCGCCGTCCCGGTGCGCGCCTCGCCTGCTTCGTCATGGGCACCAACGACCTCGTCAAGGAGACGCGCGCCGATCTCTCCGCCAACCGCCGCCCCGCGCTCTACTGGCTGTCGGCTGCGATCACCGCCGCCCGCGCCTACGGTCTCGACGTGCTCGACGGCGTCTACAACAACTTCAAGGACATCGAAGGCTACCAGCGCGAGTGCGCACACGGCCGCGCGCTCGGCTTCGACGGCAAGACCCTGATCCATCCCGACCAGATCGCGGCCGCCAACACGGTGTTCGCGCCGCCCGAGGCCGAGGTAGCGTTCGCCCGCAAGGTCATCGCCGCCTTCGACCAGCCCGACAGCAAGGGCAAGGGCGTGCTCACGGTCGAGGGCCGTATGGTGGAGCTGTTGCACGCCGAAATGGCGCGGCGCACGGTCGCTATCGCCGAGGCGATTGAAGCCATGAGCGCCCCATGACGAAAGCCAAGACGAACCCCGGCAACCATTTCGAGGATTTCGCCGTCGGCCAGGTGCTGCGGCACGCCACGCCGCGCACGATCACGATCGGCGACGTCGCCGTCTACAACAGCCTCTACAGCCCGCGCTTCGCCGTGCAGTCCTCGAACGCGTTCGCACAGTCGATCGGCTACCCCCAGGCGCCCGTCGACGATCTGCTCGTGTTCCATACGGTCTTTGGCAAGACCGTGCCGGACATCTCGCTCAATGCCATCGCCAATCTCGGCTATGCCGAGTGCCGGTTCCTCGAGCCCGTCTATCCCGGCGATACGCTCTCCGCCACCTCCGAGGTGATCGGCGTACGCGAGAACTCCAACCGCGCCTCGGGCGTCGTCTACGTCCGCACCACCGGGCGCGACCAGACCGGCGCGGCGGTGCTGAGCTACGTGCGCTGGGTGATGGTGCGCAAGCGCGACAAGGCCTCGCCCGAGCCGGCGGCTGTGGTCCCCAAGCTCGCCGAGCGCGTCGATCCGGCCAGCCTCGGCCAGGCGGTGCCGAAGCTCGATCTCGCTCGCTACGATGTCGCCCTTTCGGGCGCCCCCCATCGCTGGAGCGACTACGCCACGGATGAGAAGATCGACCACGCCGACGCCATGACGCTGGAGGAGGCCGAGCATCAGATCGCCACCCGCCTCTACCAGAACACCGCCAAAGTGCACTTCAACCAGCACGAGCAGGCGCAGGGCCAGTTCAAGCGCCGCCTCGTCTATGGCGGCGTCGTCATCTCGCTCGCCCGCGCGCTGTCCTTCAACGGCCTCGCCAACGCCTTCCACATCGCCGCCATCAACGGCGGCCGGCACATCGCGCCCTGCTTTGCCGGCGACACCGTCTATGCCTGGTCGCAGGTGCTGGAGACCGCCGAGATCCCCGGCCGCAGCGACATCGGCGCCGTGCGCACGCGCCTGGTCGCCGCCAAGAACCGCAGCTGCGCCGACCACCCGCTGCGCAATGCTGCCGGCGACTATGCCGAGGGCGTGATCCTCGATCTCGACCTGTGGCTCACACTCCCGCGTTGAGCCGCAGCGACGCGAACGTTGCCCCGCGTACCTGGTATACAGTACGCCAACGCGCCCGCATCCCTGTTGAGACAATCGGACAATTGCTGCCTCGCGTAGCGCGCGTTAAAAGCCGGCATCATCCTGCTCGTGCGGGGAAGGAGCACCATGGCCGAGGCCAAGCAAGCGATCCAGCGTCCGCTCTCTCCGCACCTCTCGATCTACCGCCCGCTGATCAACATGATGATGTCGATCGTGCATCGCATCACGGGCACGGCGCTGTATTTCGGCACCCTGCTGCTGGCCGCCTGGCTAGTGGCCGCCGCCATGGGTGAGGAGCAATTCGCGCTGGTCAATACGCTGTTTGGGCATCCGATCGGCAAGCTCGTGCTGCTCGGCTACACCTGGGCGCTCATCCATCACATGCTGGGCGGCCTCAGGCACCTGCTGTGGGACACCGGCCGGGGTCTGCAGATCTGGCAGGTGAACGTGCTCTCGTGGATGACGATTTTGGGCTCTATCTCGCTGACGCTGGCGCTGTGGGCTTTCGCCCTTGTGCTCAGGGGGGGGCTGTGATGGACCACCGCACGCCGCTCGCGCGCGTCCGCGGCCTCGGCTCCGCCCGGGAGGGCACCGATCATTTCTGGAAGCAGCGCCTCACGGCGGTGTCCAATTTCGTGCTGGTATGCTTTCTCATCTGGCTGCTGGTGAAGCTCGCCGGCGCCGACTACGCCACGGTCAAGCGTACGCTGGCGCGGCCGCAGAACGCAATTCCCTTGCTGCTGCTGGTGCTGTCGGGCGTGATCCACATGCGGCTCGGCATGCAGACCATCATCGAGGACTACGTGCATTCAGAGGGGCGGAAGGTTGCAGCGCTCATGCTGAACTCGTTTTTCACGATCGCCATTGGCCTGACGTGCGTGTTCGCCGTGCTGAAGTTGAGCTTCGGAGCTTGAGGCATGCAGGAAAACGGATACGTCGAGGGCAGCGGGGTCGCCAAGCCGGCGCTCAACGGCAAGGCCTATCCTGTCACCGAGCACATCTACGACGTCGTCGTGGTGGGGGCCGGAGGCTCGGGGCTGCGGGCGACGCTCGGCTGCGCCGAAGCCGGCCTGAAGACGGCTTGCGTCACGAAGGTCTTTCCCACCCGCTCCCATACGGTGGCCGCGCAGGGCGGCATCGCCGCCGCGATCGGCAACATGGGCAAGGACAGCTGGCAGTGGCACATGTACGACACCGTCAAGGGGTCGGACTGGCTGGGCGACCAGGACGCCATCGAGTACCTGTGCCGGCATGCCGGTGACGCCGTCTACGAGCTCGAGCACTACGGCGTGCCCTTCAGCCGCACCGAGGACGGCCAGATCTACCAGCGCCCCTTCGGCGGCATGACCACCGAGTTCGGCGACGGCCCGCCGGCCCAGCGCACCTGCGCCGCCGCAGACCGCACCGGCCATGCCATCCTGCACACGCTCTACGGCCAGTCGCTGCGCCACTCGGCGCAGTTCTTCATCGAGTATTTCGCCATCGACCTGATCATGGATCAGGACGGCGCCTGCGGCGGCATCATCGCGCTCTGCCTGGAAGACGGCACGCTGCATCGCTTCCGCGCCAAGAAGACGATCCTGGCAACCGGCGGTTACGGCCGCGCCTACTTCACCTGCACCGGTGCCCACACCTGCACGGGCGACGGCAACGGCATGGTGCTGCGCGCGGGCCTGCCGCTGCAGGACATGGAGTTCGTGCAGTTCCATCCAACCGGCGTGTACGGCGCGGGCGTGCTGATCACCGAGGGCGCGCGCGGCGAGGGCGGCTACCTCACCAACGCCAGCGGCGAGCGCTTCATGGAGCGCTACGCCCCCCACACCAAGGACCTGGCGTCGCGTGACGTCGTCTCGCGCTCGATGACCATCGAGATCCGCGAGGGGCGGGGCGTGGGACCGCAAAAGGACCACATCTACCTGCACCTCGATCATCTCGACCCGAAGATCCTGCACGAGCGGCTGCCCGGCATCACCGAGAGCGCCAAGGTGTTCGCCGGCGTCGATCTGCGGCGCGAGCCGATCCCGGTGCTGCCGACCGTGCACTACAACATGGGCGGCATCCCGACCAACTATCACGGCGAGGTCTACACGCTGAAGGACGGCAACCCCGACACCATCGTGCCCGGGCTGCTGGCGATCGGCGAGGCCGCCTGCGTGTCGGTGCACGGCGCCAACCGGCTCGGCTCCAATTCCCTTACCGACCTCGTGGTGTTCGGACGCGCCGCCGGCCTGCGCTGCGGGGAGACCGTCGAGCGCGGCCGGGCGCTGCCTCCGCTCGCCGGCGATGCCGACGATTTCGCCCTGTCGCGGCTCGACCGCATGCGTCACGCCAAGGGCGGCACGCCGACCGCGACACTACGCCTGCAAATGCAGAAGGCCATGCAGACCAACTGCGCGGTGTTCCGCACCGGCGAGGTGCTCGAGGAGGGGGTCGCCAAGATCACCGAGATCTGGATGGGCTCGGACGACATTGCCGTGTCCGACCGCTCGCTGATCTGGAATTCGGACCTGATCGAGTCGCTGGAGTACGAGAACCTGATCGTGCAGGCCGCCACCACCGTCGTCGGCGCCGCCAATCGCAAGGAGAGCCGCGGGGCGCATGCGCGCGAGGACTACAAGGAGCGCGACGACGTCAACTGGATGAAGCACACGCTCGCGTGGATCGACGCGGGAGCGAGGAGCGTAAGGATCGACTACCGCCCCGTGCACACCTACACGATGACCAACGAGGTCAAGTACATCGAGCCGAAGACGCGCTCGTATTGACGGGCTCCCGCGGGAAATCTCCCTTCAGCGCCCGCGCAGCCGCGTGAGCGCCGCCCGTGCCGCGCTTATCGTGGCCGCCAGCAGCGGCACATAGACGAACAGTGCGGCCTGGCCCACCGCCGCGCCACCTGCCACGCTCACGGCGACCAGCAGTGCGCCCCAGGCCAGCGCGCCTCCGACCGCGGCATCGACCAACCCGAACGCGCCGGCCGTCAGCGCCGGGCCGAGCCGAACGGCCGCCGCTCGCGGCCAGAAGAACGGCACCAGCAGCGACACGCCGATCACGAACGGGTTGCTCACCGCCCCGACGAACTGCACGAGCAGCTCCAAGGCAGGGCTCAAGTCCGGCCCCCGGTTTCGGCTTTCGCGGCCGCCACGCGTTTCCGGCGGGCGCGCCGGGCGAGCATGTTGAGGCCCTCGACCGCGATCGAGAACGCCATGGCGGCATAGATGTAGCCCTTGGGCACGTGCGCGCCGAAGCCCTCCGCGATCAGCACCATGCCGATCATGAGCAGGAAGCCGAGCGCCAGCATCACGATCGTGGGATTGGCGCCGATGAAATTGGAGAGCGGCGTCGCGGCCACCAGCATGACGAGAACCGCGACCACCACCGCGATCACCATTATCTCCACGTGCGGCGTCATGCCCACGGCGGTAACGATGCTGTCGATCGAGAACACCAGATCGAGCATCACGATCTGGCCCATTGCCGCCGCGAAGCCGAGGCTCACCTCCCGCCCATCGAACATGTTCGGGCCGGGATCTGGGTCGACGCGATGATGGATTTCCTTGGTCGCCTTCCAGACCAGGAACAGGCCGCCAGCAATGAGGATCAGGTCGCGCCAGGAGAAGCCATGGCCGAGCAGGCTGAACACCGGCGTGGTCAGCTGGACGATGAAGGCAACGGTGCCGAGCAGCGCCAGCCGCAGGACCAGCGCCAGGCCGAGGCCGATCCGCCGCGCCGACTTGCGGTCGTCCTCGGGCAGCTTGTTGGTCAGGATGGCGATGAACACCAGGTTGTCGATACCGAGCACGACCTCCATGGCGATCAGCGCCGCGAGCGCGGCCCAGGCAGCGGGATCGGCGGCAAGGGTCAGCAGGGCGTCCATGATGGCGGTCGTATCCTCGCGGGTTGGCGGGCGGCATCGAGCCGACAGCTATATCGCAATTCGGGAAAAATGGCGCCGGCGCTCGTGGACCGGCCGATGGCTGGCATCCCGACTACGCGCTCGCACCGTCTTCGGCCCTCTCCAGCCAGCCCGCATAGCGCACCAGCAGGCCGAACAGCGGCAGCCGCGCCTCCACCTCGAAGCGGTAGCGCCCCTCCCGCTCGCTCTCGAACGTCGCAATGGTGGGGTGGACGACGCGCGGCAGCGCAACGCCGAGTAGCCGCAATCCCTGCAGCTCGAGCGCCAATCCCTCGTCCGACGCCGCCAGCACGAACGCGAACGTCACCGGCCCGACGCGCTCGCACAGGTAGCCCCGGCGCTCGAACTGCACCGACGGGAACACGGAGGTGCCGAAACGGCGGCGCCAGATCTCCTCCGAGCCGCGTGCCTCGAACGTCACCTGCAGCGGCTGATCCCTGCCTTCGGGCGGCAGCGAAGTCAACGCCGCGGCGATGCGCGCGACCCACGATCGCCCCCGCTCGACGTCCGCGCGCCCCGCCCAGACGGACGCTCCGCTCAGATCGTGCAGCTCCCGCACCCGCGCCGGCAGCTGCTCGAACCGATCGCCCAGCACGCGCCGATATAGTGGAGCCATCATGCAACCCCCGCCGTGATGTCGAGGTCGGCGATCTCGCACATGAAATCGCCCAGCGTGAGCAGCCCGACGCACGCCATCGCCCCGCGCTCAGCAAGGCTCCCCGCCAGCAGCTTCTTTGCCAGGATCACCGATGGCGTGGCCGGGATGCACGGGCCGTGGCCGGATTTCGCCACCAGATGCCAGTCGACCCGCTTCACCTCGCCCTCTTCGTCCGTCCCTTCCAGCGTTACCGCCATGCCGCCCGTATCCGAGCCGAGGAACCGCAGGTGATGCTTTGCGGCCAGCAGCGCACCCGCGAGCCGCTCGGGCCCCCGCACTACGCCGGCGCGCACCAGCCAGGAGAGCCCCCACAGCGCCAGGTGAAAGGCGCCGACCTCCAGCGCCGCGCAGACGCGCACCGTCTCGAGGCCCGCATAGCGCCGTGGAAACAGCGCGAGGTCCGGCGCATCGCAATCGCCGATCCAGCGCGCGCCCAGGCCCGGCAGCACGCGCCGCTCCAGCCCCTGCCATCCGAACGCCGCCTTGGCCTTGCCCGCCCGCGACAGCGGCCGCCCCAGGCTCCGCAGAATCGACCGCGTCGTGGCCAAACCGGGATCGAAGCTGTTGCCCGGGGCTATGATGGTCGTGATCGCGCGCAGCCTGGCAAACGACGGTGCATACTGATCGACGACGGCCGCCGACAGCGCCGGCACGGTGCTGGTCCCGCTCACGACAAGCACGCCCGCCGCCTTCGCCTCCGCGTCCAGCGCGGCGATGCCGACCGCAAACGCCCGCGCGTCCGCCAGATCGAGATAGTGCGCGCCGGCCGCGATGCAGGCGCACGCCAGCGTGTAATCCTGGTCCTGGTAGGGCCCGGACGCGTTGATGACAACGAACGGACGGAGGGCCGCCAGCTCCCCGGCCGTGACCGCCCCGCCATCGATCCGCGCCGGTGTCATCTTCGCTCGCGCGGTCCTCGCCAGCCCGGCAGCGAAGACCTGCGCACGCTCCAGCGAACGGCCGGCGACGATCAGCTCGATGCCGGATTGGCGCGCCAGCCGCTCGGCGACGCGGCTGCCGAAGGCCCCATAGCCGCCGAGCACGAGGACGCGATGCACGCGGGCGGACGGTCTATTTCGCCGGCACTTTGCCGTCGATGCCGACGATCACCTGCGTCGGCATGCGAATGCCGTTGATCGACGCCTGCATGTGTCACCTCCCGAACAACACGAGCCGCGGCGGATCAGCGGTCGCTTGCGGCACTCAAGCTTGCGGCTTGGCGACCTTTTCCGCAGCCTCGCGCCCCTTCGCCTCGCCCGCGATCCGGTCCGACAAAGCGAGCAGCACGCTCGACACCACGAACACGATATGGATGCCGGCGTACCACCACAGGTCGCGATCGGACGTGGTGTGCAGCGTCATGAACTGCTTGAGCAGGTGCACCGCCGAGATTGCCACGATCGACGACAGCAGCTTGATCTTCAAGGCGGTGAAATCGATCGTACCCATCCATTCCGGCCAATCCCGGTGTTTGGAATGGTCGATCTTGGACACGAAGTTCTCGTAGCCCGACAGGATCACGATCAGCAGCAGCGAGCCGGTGAGGGCGAGATCGACCAGCGACAGCACGCCGAGGATCGTTTCCGCCTCGGTGGCCACCAGCGCCTTCCAGGCGAGATGATAGAGCTCCTGCAGGAACCTGATCAGCACCAGCACGATGCCCAGCGCCAGGCCGAGATAGAACGGCGCCAGCAGCCAGCGGCTCGCAAACAGCGTCTTCTCCAGCCAGGTTTCGAGCAATGTTCGCGGGCGATCGGCCATGGGCGGAAGGTCTCGGCAAAAAGGGGCGGACCGCCCGTGTATGGCACGCCGCTTTCCAGAACCGCAAGCCGTTCCGGGCGAGTAGCGTCGCTGCACTCAGAGCAAATCTCGCAGCTCTGTCTCCGTCAGCTTTGCCTACCTCAAGATCCCGTGCAACGTTCCCCGTTTGAGGCTTGTCCGACCATGCACTGGTACGATAGCCCGCCGGGTTCGGTCGTCTGGGTGAACGAGAATGTGATGGCTCCCCTTGACGCGCTTCAAGACGAAACCCGCCTTCTGAAGGGTGCGGACTACATCGCGGCCGCTCAAGCCGCCGAACTTCGCATTCATGCGGTCGAGGGTTCGGCTAGGCGCACCGTCACCTGCCGCATCTGCGGGGCCCGTTCCGTCGGAAGCTCCTCGCCTTCCGCAAGGCGCTCTTCGAGCGCTAGCTCGATTGCTTCCTTCGCCATGGCGAGTGCCTCGGCTTCGGTATCACCCTCCGTGACCACCTCTGGCAACGCCGGCACGTGTACGACGAAGCCGCCCTCCTCGGCGGGCTCCAAAATCACCGTATAGGTGCGCGTGGCGTCCATGCGGGCACTCCTCTCCGCGGCCGGCGTGCCATGCTAGCACGGCCGACCGCGTTCGACGAACCTGGCGTCACGCCGCCGCCAGGCCGCGTTTCTCGAGCAGCGCGCTCGTGCTCGGCAGGCGGCCGCGGAAGCCGATGTAGGCCTCGGCCGGGTCCTGGCGTCCGCCGGCGGAATAGATGTTGTCGTGCAGGCGGCGCGCCAGCTTCGCATTGAACACGTCGCCGGCCTCCTCGAAGGCCTGGAACGCGTCGGCGTCCATCACCTCCGACCACAGGTAGCTGTAATATCCCGCCGCATAGCCGCCCATGATGTGCTGGAAGTGCGGGATGCGATGGCGCATCACGATCTCCTCCGGCATGCCGATGCGCCCCAGCGTTTCCGCCTCAAAGCGGTCGACGTCGAGGCCCTTGGCCGTCTCCAGCACGTGCAGGTCGAGATCGACGATGGCGGCAGCCAGATACTCGATGGTCTTGAAGCCCTGATTGAAGTTGCGCGCCGCTTCCACTCGCTTCAGCAGCGCCGCCGGCACCGCCTTGCCCGTCTTGTAGTGCCGCGCGTAACGGCTCAGCACCTCGGGGCGCATCAGCCAGTGCTCGTAGAGCTGCGAGGGCAGCTCGACAAAATCGCGCTCCACGCTGGTGCCCGATACGGTCGGATACGTCACGTCCGAGAGCAGGCCGTGCAGGCCATGGCCGAACTCGTGGAACAGCGTGCGCGCATCGTCGAGGCTCAGCAGCGTCGGCTCACCTGGAGCAGCCTTGGCGAAATTCATCACGTTGACGACGATCGGGTGGATGTCGCCCGCGAGCTTCTCCTGCTTGCGCCAGCCCGACATCCAGGCGCCCGAGTGCTTGGAGGGCCTGGCGAAGTAGTCGCCGAGGAACAATCCCACGTGCTTCCCGTCGCGCTTCACCTCGAAGGCGCGCACGTCGGGGTGGTACACGGGCAGATCGGGGCGCTCGGCGAAGGTGACGCCGAACAGCTTGGTCGCCACGTCGAAGGCAGCGGTGATGACGCTGTCGAGCTGCAGGTAGGGCTTGATCTCGCCGTCGTCGACGTCGAACTTGGTCTTGCGCACCTTCTCGGCGTAGTAGCGCCAGTCCCAGGCGGCGAGCTTGAAGTTGGCGCCCTCCGCCTGCACGGCCTTCTGCAGTTGCTCGCGCTCCTCGTCGGCGCGGGCCCGTGCCGGCGCCCACACCTCCATCAGCAGCTTGCGCACGGCCTGCGGCGTCTTCGCCATGGAGAACTCGAGCGAGGACTCCGCGGCCGTCTTGAAGCCGAGCAGCCGCGCCCGCTCCGCCCGCAGGCCTAAGATCTCCGCCACGATCTTGCGGTTGTCGGTCGCCCCGCCGTTGGCGCCGCGCATGATCCAGGCCTTGAAGGCCTTCTCGCGCAAATCGCGCCGTGCGGAATACTGCAGGAACGGCTCCACGCTCGAGCGCGCCAGCGTGATCGCGTGCTTGCCCTTGTGGCCACGGTCGTTTGCCGTCTGCGCCGCGGCGTCGCGCACCGCCGCCGGCAAACCGGCCAAGTCCGCCTCCCGCTCCAGCACCATCACGAACGCCTGCTCGTCGGCCAGCAGGTTCTGGCTGAAGTGCGTGCCGAGCACAGACATGCGGGCGGCGATCGCGGCCATTCGCTTCTTGGCGCGGGTTGCGAGTCCGGCGCCGGACTTGACGAAGGCGCGGTGATAGCGCTCCAGCACGCGCTTCTGCTCCTCGCTCAGGTGCAGCTTGCCGCGTTTCTTCATCAGCGCGTCGACGCGGCCAAACAGCGTCTCGTCCTGGTAGATGCGCATGGAGTGCTTGGCAAAGCGCGGCGCCAGCGCCCGCTCGATCGCCTGCATCTCCTCGTTGGTGTCGGTGCCGGCGAGGTTGAAGAACACGGCCGCGACCCGGTCGAGGAAATCCCCGGCCTGCTCCAGCGCATCGATGGTGTTGGCGAAGCTCGGTGCCGCCGTGTTGCCGGCGACGGCCGCGATCTCCTTGCGGTTCGCCGCAAAGGCGCGATCGAATGCTGGCACGAAATGCCCGATCTTGATGCGGTCGAACGGCGGCATCTCGAACGGCGTGGTCCAGCGTCCGAGCAGCGGATTGTCGCCGGCAGCTTTCGAAGCCGCAGGCTTGGTCTTGCCGGCCGCAGGCTTGGCCTTTCCTCTCGATGTCCGCTCGCTGTGCGTCTTGCTCATGGCCGCTCGCTGTTTGCCCGATGAAATCGGCGGCCTCTATGCAGCTTCTTCGCGGCGTTGTCGAGACGGATTGGCTACTCGTCCTCCATGCGCGCATCACGCACAAGCCCGCCGCGGCGCTCGTCGCGCGCGTGATCGGATCGGCACCGCGGCCCGTCGTCGGCTTGGCGAGGCTCAGTCTTCGAACTTGAACGAGATCTTCATGCGGACGCGGTAGAACTCGACCTTGCCGTCGCTGATGGTCACGTCCTGATCGCAGACCTCTGCCACGCGCAGGTCCCTGAGCGTCTGCGACGCGCGCTCCACAGCTGCCGCGGCGGCCTTCTCCCACGACGTGGGACTGGTGCCGACGATCTCGATGATTTTGTAGACGCTCTCGGCCATGACGTCCCTCCCTAGTACCGAGACATTGAAGGACAGGCGAACCTTGCTGCGGGCCAATGGCCCGCACCGAGCCTATGAGCTTCGGGCACACATTGACAATCACAATGTGACGACGCGGTCGCCACCGTGCTGCTTCCCGCCCGCCGGCCGGCGAGCGCCAGCACGATGAAGCAACAGCTATTCGGCCGCCATCCGCAGGGCCGCCGGCCTGGCCGAAAGGCGCTGACGCACCAGGTCGATGTGTCCTCGCAGATCGTAGAGCTCATGCGAGAAGTACAGTGGCACCTGGATGCGCCGGACGTGCAAGTCGATCCGCTCCAGCTCCGCCTGCAGCGTGTCGGCATCATATATCGCGCCGCCGCTGTCGAGGCTCTTCTCCAGCATCTTGAGCTGGCGGTACCAGTAGTTCAGCCGCCGTCGAATCATCCAGACGTAGAGGGCCGGCACCGCCCTGAAGAGCGGCAGGATGACCGCCAGCAGCGGGATCAGCAGCACCAGCTTGGCCGCATGCGCGCTGATGAAGGACGTATAGGCGAACGGCACGCCGGCGCGGTGGTTCAGCGGCGCGATCAAACGCAGCATGAACGGCAGCTCGCCCGACCTGTAGACGACGCGAGCATCCGGTGAAACCTCGAATTCAGGATCGCTGCCGGATGGGAATTCGCCGGCCTTGTAGAACAGGACAGGATCGCCGTTCTTGTCGAAGCCTGGCTTGGGGTGATGGACGACGGCGTGCATGAGCAGCGACACCAGCGCCGGCTGCATGTCGGGGCGGACGACCAGGGCAACGGATGTCGACAGCAGCGTGATGTCGTCGCTCGGGAGGAGCGGATCGAACTCCACCGCTCCCTGCCGCAGAACGACCTTGGTCAGGGCCGGGAAGCGATTGGTGTAGGCGTCCGCCTCCGGCGTGAAGTCCATGAGGCGAATGTTGCGCACGCGCAGGAGATCTTGGATCCTGTCCGTGTCCGCGGCGATCACGATGATAGCGGCATCGGCTGCGCCCGAGACGAGAGGGGCGGCATCGGCCGGAAGGTCCTCGTCGATGAAGGTGGCGTTCTCATTTTCAACGACGCCATTGGCCTTGAGCAGCTGCCGGGCGATGCCACGCGCGCCACTGTCCCGCGCGCCGATCAGGATGCGCTTGCCTTTGAGATCGCGCAGCGTCGTGATCGGCAGATCGCCGCGCGTGAAGACCCAGACCGGCTCGTAGAAAAGCCGCCCGACCGAGCGCAGCTTCGAGTATTCCGCGTGCCGGCCTTTTTGCTGCTCGGTCGCCAGACGACCCTGCAGGCTGCCGACCAGGTCGCCTTTCACGAACGCTGCCGTAATGCCGGAGTCGTCATCGACCAGCGCCCGCAGCGCCAGGCGCCCCTCCAGCGGCCGCAGCGAGCTTTTGCCATCCTTGCCCTTGAACCGTGTGGTGCTCCGCACCTGGACGTCCACGCCAAACTTGCGCAGCTCGTTGCGATAGCGCTCGGCCAGCTCGACATACTGCGCGTTGCTCGCCGCAATGACGATCTTGCCCTCCCGGTCGAGCTGGTGCGAGTTGTGAACGACGGCCAGCGAGGCTACCCCGAGGCCGGCCGCGAGCACGGTCACCGCGCTCGCCTTGGCAACGTTTGAGTCCATGGCGTTCCCCCTTTTCCTGCCAGATAACGCCGTACCAGCCCCAATGACGGGCAATACTAGAGCAGGACCGCTTCGGATTGAAGCACGCCAAGCCCACGACACACGTATCGGCCGAAGCGTGTATCCTGCTCTGTTCTATGGTTTAGAGAGAGATTCACGTTTCAGGCGGAAGCCAAGCGCTTCCACCTGAAACGATCTCGCTCTAGCGAACCGCCGCCCATGGCGCCACAACGTGATGGCAATGCGGTGGCAAGAGCGGATACGCCGATTCGCCTGTCCGCTTCGAGTTGGCGGACCGCGTGTCAGCCGTCCGTCTTGCCGAGCCCGGCGTCGAGGCCTGGAATATGGGCTATGCCCTCCCTCACCTCGAGCTTTGCCCCGTGGAAATCCCCGCCGATGGGCTCGGCCTCGCCGCCCAGATGCTCCGCCAGGAAGGCCTCGGCGATGGCAAAGAAGGAGATACGGTTCTCCGGCACCGTCAGCCCGTGCCCTTCCTCGGGATAGAGCACGTAGGTCACGGGCAGGCCCTGGCCACGCATGGCCGCGATGATCTGGTCGGATTCCGCCTGCTTGACGCGCGGATCGTTGGCGCCCTGGGCGATCAGCAGCGGCTTGGTGATGGCGCCGGCCGAATGCACTGGCGAGCGCTCGCGCAGCAGCGCGCGTCCCGCCTCGGTCCTCGGATCGCCGACCCGCCGGGCGAGGCTTTCGAAGAACGCGGCCCAATAGGGCGGGATGGTCGCCAGCAGCGTTTCCAGGTTAGACGGGCCGACGATATCGACGCCGCAGCAAAACACCTCGGGCGTAAAGGCCAGGCCCGCCAGGGTCGCATATCCACCGTAGGAGCCGCCCATGATGGCGACGTGCTGCGGGTCGGCGATGCCCTCGCTCACCGCCCATTGCACGGCATCGAGGAGATCGTCGTGCATCTTGCGGCCCCACTGCAGGTCGCCGGCGTTGAGGAAGGCCTTGCCGAAGCCGGTCGAGCTGCGGAAATTGACCGACAGCACCGCCCAGCCGCGGTTCGCCAACCACTGGTGGTGGGCATTGAAGCCGTACTCGTCGCGGGACCACGGGCCGCCGTGCACCAGCAGCACCATCGGCAGCGGCGCTTTCGGCCGCAGCACGGCGGGCGCCGGCAGCGTCAGGTAGGAAACCAGCTCCAGCCCATCGCGGGAGCGGATGATCGTCCCCCGCATCGGCGTCAGCCGATACGATTTGAGATCGGGCCGGGTCGCGAACAGCTCGGTGAGCGTGCCGCTCTTGCGCTCGTAGAGATGATAGGTGGCCGGTGCCTCCGCCGCGCTCGCCACCACGATCCAGCGATGGTCGTCGAGCGTCCTGTCGGCGATGTGGATCTCGCCGGGCAGCTCCCCGTGCAGGTGCTTCAGGTCAGCCGCGATGCGCTCATCGAGCGGGATCCAGTCGAGCGCCGTGTGCGTCGCGCCGGCCGCCTCAACGACATAGGTCTCGGGGTGGGTGAGCACCCGTCCGATATCCGCCTTCGGGTGCTCGGCTAGCACCTGCTCGGCGCCGGTGTGCCAATCCGTGGCGACCAGCGCCGCCTTGTCGCGGCCGACGGACGACACACCGTAAAGCATCTTGCCGTCGCGCGTGAAGCCGATGGTGTAGGTCGTCAGGTGGTCCTCGTGCTCGATCACATCGATCTGCTCGAGGCTGGTGCCCTCGATGCGGTAGCGGATATGTCCGCCCTCGGCCCCGCGCGCCTTTGAGGCAAACCGGGGCTGCAGCTGGCGGTCGAGCCCGATGCGGGAGAGGTGCGCGGTGTTCTCGAACAGCAGCTCGCGTTTGCCCGTGCCGATGTCGATGCGATAGAGGTCGTGCCAGGCCTTGTCGCGATCGTTGAGGCCCACGGCCACGTGGCCCGGAAAATCCAGGCTGAGATCGTGCATCTGCGCCTGGATGCCGGCGATCGGCGTGAGGTCGCGGGCTGGCCCGCCGGCGATCTCGACGGCGTAGACGTGCCAATCCTCGGCGCCGCCCTCGTCCTGCAGGTAGAGCAGGCGCGTGCTGTCGGGCATCCACGCGTAGAAGCGGACGCCACGCTTGCGATCGTCGGTCACCGCGCGTGCGGCGGCCATCTCGCCCGCCGGCGCCACCCAGATGTTGAGCACGCCGTCCTTGGGAGCCAGCCATGACAGCCAGCGCCCGTCGGGCGAAATCCGCCCGGACGCCCGCGTCGGATTGCCGAACAGCCTGGCACGGGGGATAAGCGGTGTCTTGGCCGGTTGCTGCATGGTGCGCCTGTCCATCGAACTGTCGCAGGCATGTGGCAGGTCTATTCTGGCGCTGGCATGACGCCGTGGAGCTTTGTTCCCATGTTCCGACTCTGCGCACGATGGCCGATCATCGCCTTCCTCGCCGCATTTGGAGCCGGCTCCGCGCAGGCCTTCGATCTGCAGGGCCATCGCGGCGCGCGCGGGCTGGCGCCGGAGAACACGCTGGCCGCGTTCGCCAGGGCGCTGGAGATCGGCGTCACCACGCTGGAGACCGACCTCGCCGTCACCAGGGACGGCGTGATCGTCCTCTCACATGATCCTGTTCTCAATCCCGACATCGTGCGCGGTCCCGACGGCACGTGGCTCGCCGCGCCGGGGCCGGCCATCAACAGCCTGACGCTGGCCGAGCTCGAACGGTTCGACGTCGGCCGCATCAGGCCGGGGAGCAAGTACGCCCAGCAGTTCCCCCTGCAGCAGCCCGTCGACGGGGCGCGCATCCCGACGCTTGCCCAGCTGTTCGAGCTGGCGAAAGCATCGGGCCGGGCGCCGCGCTTCAACATCGAGACCAAGCTGTCGCCCGACCAGCCGGGCGCGGCGCCCGAGCCGGAGGCCTTTTCGCGCGTCGTGGTCGATGCGGTGCGCTCAGCCGGCCTCGCCGGCCGCACGACCATCCAGTCGTTCGACTGGCGCACCCTGATTGCGGCCAGAAAGCTGGCGCCAGAGATCGCCACCGTCTGCCTGACGGCGCCGTCGACCCTGCGCGACCGGGGCGAGGGCAGCACCCGCCGCCCGTCCGCGTGGCTCGCGGGCCTCGATCCGGCCGACCACGGCGCCTCCGCCGCGCGACTCGCCAAGGCCGCCGGCTGCAGCGTGTGGTCTCCGCACTTCGGCGACCTCGCCGCTGCCCAGATCGCCGAGGCCCATGCCCTCGGCCTCACCGTGGTGCCGTGGACGGTCAACACCCCGGACGACATGGCGCGCATCATCGACCTGAAAGTCGACGGGCTCATCACGGATTATCCGGACCAGGCGCGCACCGTGTTGGCGCAGAAGGGCATCGCCTTTCCCTGAGCAAATATCCGTCGCCATACCATGGGCCCGCCGCTATGCTCTCGGCCCGCGGGAGGTAAAGTCGTGAGTGCTGGTCCGCTACGTGTCGCCTGCATCGGCATTGGATGGTGGTCCGACGTTCTGGCCGACGCCATCCAGCGCTCGGGTAAGCTCGAGATTCTCGGCTGCTACACCCGCTCCGAGGAAAAACGCCAAAAGTTCGCGGCAAAATACCGCTGCCGGCCGGCCGCGAGCTACGATGCGATGCTGGCCGACCCCGAGATCGAGGCGATCATCAACACCACGCCGAACGATGTGCATCTGGCAACCACCTGTGCTGCCGCTGCCGCAGGCAAGCACGTCTTCCTCGATAAGCCGATCGCCAACAGCGTCTCGGACGGCCGCGCTATCACCGAGGCTTGCCGCACGGCCGGCGTGATACTGGCGCTCGGCTATCAGCGGCGGCGCGAGAGCCACTTCCGCTGGATCAGGCAGCAGATCGATGCCGGCCTGTTCGGCAAGCTCGTGAACGCCGAGGCCAACATCAGCCGCGACCGCCTCGGCAAGATCGATCTCAGCTCGTGGCGCTACCAGGCCGCCGGCATGCCCGGAGGCGTGATGCTGCAGATCGGCATCCACTACACCGACGTGCTGGAATACCTGATGGGGGCGATCTATGCTGTGCGCGGACAAGTGGCGCGACTGGTGCTGCCCGGCGACAATCCAGATGTCGCGAGCCTGATTCTGGAGCACGAGAACGGCGCGCTCTCCACGCTGAACGCCAGCTACGCCTCGGCGTCCGAGTACTACTTGATGAACATCTACGGGAAGGACGCCACCGCCTACTACGATTTGCACAATGGGCTCCGCCTCCTCGAGCGCGGGGAACACGAGCCCGTGGTGGTGCCGTGCGCCAAGAACGACCCCTTGGTGGAGGAGCTGGAGGAGTTTGCCGCTGCGGCTCGCGGCCAAGGCCAGCACGAAGTCGGGGGTGAGTACGCGACCAGATCGCTGGCGGTCGTGCGCGCGGGCATTCTCTCGGCACGCGAGGGACGTCGGGTCGAGGTCGCGGAAATATTGGACAATGATCGAAACGTGTGACCGCGCGATTCGCAAGACAGCACGGACAGGAGCTCGCCATGAAACCAAGGATTTGCGCCTGGTCGGCCTCCATCGTTGCGATGGTGTTCGTTTGTAACGCTGTGCCGGTTCTCGCGCAGGACTACCCGTCCAAGTCGATCACCGTGATCGTGCCGTTCCCCGCCGGCGGTGCAAGCGATGTGGTTGCGCGCATCGTGACCAACCAGATGGCCAAGATCCTCGGGCAATCCATGGTCATTGAGAATGTCGGCGGCGCCGGCGGTACGGTCGGCAGCGCCCGCGCAGCGACCGCCGCACCGGACGGCTACACGCTGCTTGCGGCTGCCATGGGCTCGCACGTGGCCGCCCCAGTGCTCACGCCGAATCTCAAGTACGATCCCACTGCGGATTTTGTGCCCATCGGCATCACCGCCCATTCACCGGCGGTCATTGTTGCACGGAAGGATTTCCCGGCACAGGATTTGAAGGAATTCGTCGCCGTTCTCCGGCAAGGGGGGGATGCGCTGAAACAGGCTCATGGCGGCATTGGCGCATCCTCGCACATGTCATGTCTTTTGTTCACCGCGGCGATCGGTGCCAAGCCTACGCTCGTTGCGTATCGCGGGTCCGGTCCTGCGTTGAACGATCTGGTGGGAGGCCACGTCGATTTCCTCTGTGAGCAGTCGGTCAGCGTGGCTGAGTCGGTTCTGGCCGGCACAGTCAAGGCCTACGGGATCTCCGCCAGCGAGCGCTCCGTGTCGCTCCCGAATGTGCCCACGGCCAAGGAAGCCGGCGTAAACTACGAGATGAGCATCTGGGCCGGCCTTTTTGCGCCCAAGGGCGTCCCGCCCGAGGTGGTCGCCAGGCTTGCCGATGCTCTCGACAAGGCACTCGATGAGCCGGTCGTACGCGAGAGATTGGCCCAGCTCGGCGGCTCGATACCAGCCAAGGCGGAGCGTAACCCGGCTGCATTCGACCGCTTTGTTCGTTCCGAGATCGCACGCTGGGCGCCCATCCTCGCTGCAGCCTCTCAACCGAAGAAGTAACGCAGTGAGCAGAAACCTGCCGCCACGGGCGCAGCAGCGTGAGCCAATCGCCGGCCGGCCCTGGCAAGCCCGCTCAGACCTGCCCCGACGAGGCCCGTGCGTCGCGCCGTCGCTGGGCCATCGTGCGGATGCGGGTGGCGACTGCCGGGTTGGCCGTCTCGAGGCGGTGGAAGTCCTCGCGGAACAGCTTCAATAGCCGGCAGCGGGACATGGTGACGAAGGCGCCTGCGTGGCGGTCGCCGTCGAGCATGGCGCCGACACCGAAGAAATCGCCGGTCGCGAACTTCTCTTCCTGGCCGCCGGTCTTGAAGCGCACCTGGCCGGCGGCGACGAAGAACATCGCCTCGCCCTGGCTGCCGTGCGGCACCACCTCGACATTGGGCGGCAGGTCGTGCGCCCGGAGCAGCGGCATCAGCTCCGCGACTTCCTTGGCGTCCAGCTCGGCCAGCATCGGGATGCGCGACATCAGCGACCACGTCACCACGAAGTCGCGCCGCCCGACCTCCTGGGCGAAGCCGGTGGAGATGATGGCGACGGGCAGCGCGAGGATGCACAGCCCGAACAGCATGGTGAGCATCGCCCACAGCTTGCCGGGCCCCGTGACGGGCGTTGCGTCGCCGTAGCCGACCGTGGTCAGCGTGGTCATCGCCCAATAGGCGGCCTGCGGGACGGAGCCGAACTTGTCGGGCTGCGCGCCGCCCTCGATGTAGTACATGCCGGTGGCGCTCAGCAGCAGCACTGCGACCAGCAGCAGGCCGGCGCCCGCGAGCGAGCGGCGCTCGTTGCGCAGCACCCGCAGCAAGGTGTGCATCGCCGGCGAGTAGCGCGAAAGCTTGAGGAACCGCAGCAGCCGCAGCACGCGCAGCACGCGCAAGTCCAAGCCGAGCAGGCCGCCGAGGTAGAACGGCAGGATGGCCAGCAGGTCGATGATGAGGTACGCGCGCGTGGCATAGTTGAGCCGCGCCCTCCAGGGGGCCAGGCGGGCGAGGAACGGCACCTCGACCGCCGTCCAGATGCGCAAGCCGTACTCGACCGTGAACACCGCGACCGAGAACCCCTCGATGATCCGGAACAATAAGCCATAGTGCGCGGCCAGCTCCGGCACGGTCTCGGCCACGAACGCCGCGATATTGAGGACGATGAGCGCGATGATGCAGGCGTCGAAGATGCGGCTCGCCCGGTCGTCGCCCCGGCCCACCTCGATGATCTCGTAGACGCGGCGGCGCAGGCTCCTGAGCGTGCGATCAGGAATGCCGAGTCGCGCACGCAGCCCGCCGAGGAGCCGCGCTGCCAGCTCGCGTCCTGTCCTGCTCAACTCCTCCCAACGCACCACGGATAATCCTGCGTTCCCCAGCCTGCATGATGCAACTGCCTGCCGCAGCTGGCAAATCCACGTTATGCCAGCGTTAAGACCCAGCCATGCGCCACCCCATCATAGGGCGAGACAGAAGAGGCGGGCCGCGCTATGGAGGCCATGCTCCCGAGCCCTGTTGCCGACGTGCCTCCATGCCCCGCCTCGCCGCCGTCCTCGCCGATCAGCAGCGCCACAACGTGGCGCTGCTGGCGCTGGCGCAGGCGCTGTTCATGTCGGTGCAGGGGATGGGCATCGCCGCGACCCCACTGGCGGCCTACGCCCTGCTCGAGGCGGGCGAGAAATGGCTGGCGACGGTGCCGGTGTTCCTCGTGCATCTCGCCATCATGGGCACCACCATCCCCGCCTCCCTGCTGATGGGCGCGATTGGCCGCCGCGCCGGGTTCACGATCGGCGCCCTGCTGGGTGTCGCGTCCGGCCTCGTCGGCTGCGTCGCGCTGTTTGAGGAGAGCTTCCCGCTGATGTGCGTCTCGGCCGTGCTCCAGGGCATGCAGGCGGCCTTCTTCTGGTACTTCCGTCTGGCCGCGGCCGATGCGTCCCAGCCCGCCTTCCGTGCCAAGGCGATCTCGCTGGTGTTGGCGGGCGGCGTGCTGGCCGGCTTCCTCGGCCCGCAGGCTGCCAAATACGCCGTCGATTGGCTGACGCCGGTGACCTTCGCGGGCATCTACCTGGCGATGGCCGGCTTCTCGATCGTCGTGCTCGCCGTCGTGCAGTTCCTGCGCATCCCGATGCTGAGCGCGGCCGAGCGGGCGGCCGGCGGCCGGCCGATGGCGGTCATCATGCGCCAGCCGGCCTATCGCGTGGCGCTCGCCGCCTCGGTGTTCGGCTACGCCGTGATGACGCTCACCATGTCGGCAACGCCGCTCGCCATGCTGGCTTGCGGCTTTGGCTTCGCCGACAGCGCCACCGTGATCCAGGCGCACATCATCGCCATGTTCCTGCCGTCGTTCTTCACCGGCCATCTGATCGGCCGGTTCGGTGTGCTGCCCGTGATCGCCGCCGGCGGCCTGATCGAGGTCGGCTGCGCAATCGTCAATCTGGCGGGCGTCGGCTTCGGCCATTTCCTGGTCGCCAATGTGCTGGTGGGGCTGGGCTGGAACTTCGCCTTCGTCGGCGGCTCGACCCTGCTCACCACCACGTATGCGCCGGCGGAGCGGGCCAAGGTGCAGGCGAGCCACGACTTCACCGTCTATGCCGCCACCGCCTCGGCTGCGGCCCTGTCGGGCGTGCTGCAGGCGAAGGCCGGGTGGATCGTGCTCAACCTAGCGGCGCTGCCGCTGATGGCGGCGGTTATTGGCGCCGCGCTGTGGCTCATGGCATATCAGCGTGGACGGCCGGCTCCGGTGCCCGCCGAATAGCTCGGATCGTTGCAGCCATGGGCGATCGCTACGACAGGAAATCACGCGGGTGGTGGCGGCATCCGGGGCTGAAATCTCTGCGCCCCCCGAGCGAGATCATCACTTGGGGGCTGAGCTCGCCCGCGCGCATCGGCCACAACCAGGGTCCGCCGCTGGACGAACCGCCGGCCGACGCCTTCGTGCGCTATCGCTGGCGCAAGGCGCACCGGGAGGCATGGAAGAACCCGTCGCTGTCCATCCTGCGCATGCGCGTGGCGCGCGCGGAAGCCGCCGGCGTGACCTACCGCGAGTACATGCTGGAGCTGCTCGACAGCGGCCGTCACCTGCAGCCCGAGGACGTCGCCAAGCGGCGCAGCCAGGCGGCAAAGCCGCAACCGCTGGGCGGGAGTACGCCGCAGCCGCAGGCCAGCCCGCCCCGCAAGCCGCCGAAGCCCAAGCCGCTGTAGCGCCGCTCCGTCTCGGCGTCTTGTCATCCCGGGCCTTGTGCCCGGGATCCATCTACCAGCTTGCTCGTGCGTCCTGCGATTGCTGGATCCCGGCGACGAGCGCCGGGATGACCGTCCTAGCGCGCGAGCTGGAAATGCTCGAAGCGGTGCAGCGCCTCCTCGACGCGCCGCTTGTGCAGCCGGGCCGAGCCGCGCCCGACCCACGTCCATTGCTGCACCAGGAGCTTTTGCTGCGCGCGGTCCGTCTTGAGATCGACGGCGGCGACGATCTCCTCGCCGACGAGCACGGGCAGGGCGAAGTAGCCGAACAACCGCTTCTCCTTGGGGACGTAGGCCTCGAAGCGGTGTTCGTAGCCGAAGAAGAGTTGCAACCGCTTGCGCTGATGGATGAGCGGGTCGAAGGGAGACAGGATGTGCACCAGGTCTCCGGCAGGATCAAAGGTGGCATCGAGCACCTCGGGCCGCGCCCAGTGCTCCAGCTTGCCTGCCCCCTCGAGCGCGATGGGCACCAGCTCCCGGCGGCGCAATCGAGCCTCCACCAGCCGCCGCATGGCCGGCTTGCGCGGGGCGTCGAGATAGCAGGCCGACTCGAGGCTGACGATGCCCTGCGATCGCAGCGCGCGGTCGAGCAGATAGTTCGTTGTCTCGGTCTCCGACGCGGGCTTCGGCGGCCGTTCCCATCCAAAGTGCCGGCTCATCAACTCGTAGGTCTTCAGCATGCCGGTGCGCTGGCTGACGGTCACCTCGCCCCTGAAAAAGGCCAGCTGCAGCGCCCGCTTCGACGGCTTGCGGCTCGCCCACGCATGGTCCTTCTCCACCAGCACGTCATCGTCGATATCGCGGATCGTGAGTGCGCCCTGCCTTCTGATCAGCCCGAGCACCTTGCGCAGATCCTCCGGCTTCACCGCGGCGAACCAGGTGCTCCGGCGTTGCCAGTCTCGTTTCATGGCCCTGATATGGAACCGCAGGTCCCGGGTCGGCAGGTAGGACAGCGCATGCGACCAGTATTCGAAGACCGTCTTGTCGACGGTCTGCGCCTGGCGCAGGTGCTCGCGCCGGTAGTCGGGAATGCGCGCATAGAGGATGTGGTGATGGCAGCGCTCGATCACGTTGATGGTGTCGATCTGCACGTAGCCCAGATGCTCGACCGCGGCGCGCGTCGCCTCGGTCCCGCCGCCGAACGGCACGGATTGGTCGAGCCGTTGCGCGCGCAACCAGATGCGCTTGGCGCGGGATTTGGCGAGCGGGTAGGATTTCCTGGCCGTGCGGGGCATGAGCGGGCGAGAATATAGCGCGAGATAGGCGCGAGGAGGCCAATCCATGACAGAGCCGTTCGATCCCGCCAACCACCGTCGTGTGCCATGCCGCTATTTCGAAGACTTCGAAATCGGCCAGTCATTCACAATCCCCTCACGTACGGTGACGGAAGCGCAGTTCCTCGCCTTCCAGGCCGCCTCCGGCGACAACCACCCGATCCACTACGACCGCGAGTTCTGCCGCCGCCACGGCCATCCCGAGCTGCTGGCGCACGGCTACCAGGTGCTGATTCAGACGGCCGCCGGCGCGGGCGAGTTCCCGTTTCTGGTGGAGGACTCGCTGCTGGGCTTCATCGAGCAGTCCTCGCGCTTCCTGAGGCCCGTCTACGCTGGCGACACGCTCTACCCGCGCCTCACCGTGAGCGATCTGAAACCCCAACGCACCACCGGCGTCCTGACGCTCGCCTCCACCGTGCACAACCAGAAGCGCGAGCTGGTGCTGGAGGGGATGCAGAAATACCTGATCAGGAAGCGACCTTAGGCGGGGTCAAGCGAACCCAATACCGGTTGTCATGCCGGGGCTTGTCCCCGGCATCCAGCGATCCGCACACTCCGAATGGTTGGCAGTTCGCGGCGCACTGGATCCCGGGAATGAATCCCGGGATGACAAGTTGAGTTGGGTCTGCGCTGACGCTCGACGCAACCTACGAACGCACAATTGCGGGCTGCGCAGTCGCACGCGCGGTAGCCGCCAGCACCGAGCCGTACAGCTCCAGCACCGCATCGCTCATCGCGGCGACCGTGAAGCGCCGGCCGACCGACCATTTGAGCCGCAGCGCGCGGGCCTGCGCCGCGATCGGGTTCTCCATCACCTCGAGCATGGCGCCGGCCAGCGCCTCCGCATCGCCCGGCGGCAGCAGGGCCGTATCCGTGCCCGCGGTTATCTCGGGGATGCCGCCCACGTTGGTCGCGAGGATCGGCACCCCGGCCGCGGCCGCCTCCAGCACGATGTAGGGAAAGCTCTCCGCGCGTGACGGCACCACCAGCACGCGGCCGAGTCGGAACGCCGCACGCGCCGGCATCGTCGCGCGAAAGCTCACCAGCCCGCTGAGCCCGAGCCGCGCGGCTTGGCGCTCGAGGTCGGCCGCGTCCGGGCCGCCGCCCACGATCACTGCGCTTGCCGGCCGAATCTCGCGCAGGCGCGCCAGCGCATCGAGCATGACGTCGACGCCCTTGAGCCGGCGCAGCTCGCCCACGAACAGGAGGTCGGCGGCGTCGAAGTCGCTCCCCACGGTCCCGAAGTCCACGGGCGCCAGCCCGTTGGGGATGATCCGCGTCGAGCACGCCGGCCGGCCGATGTGCGCCTCGTAGCGCGCGGCGGCGTAGGCGCTCTCGAAGATCAGCGCATCGGTGTGTCGCGCCAGCCGCCGCTCCAGCGCTATGTAGATGCGCCCCGCCAGGCTGGCGGGGTGGTAGTGCAGGCTGCCGCCGTGCGGCGTGTAGCAGGAGGCGACGGCCCGTCCGGCACGCTCGAGCGCGCGGGCCGCCAGGCGCGCATAGGCGCCGCCCTTGGCGCCGTGCCCGTGCATGACGTCGACGCCGAGGGCCAGGGCGTGCGCGCGGATGGCGAACCAGGCGGTGACGTCCCGCGCCCCGAGCTCCCGGCTCATGGCGATCCGGCGCAGCCCGAGCGCCAGCTGCGGGGCGAGCTCTGCGAGCCGCGCCTCGGTCAGGCAATCGCCGCCGCCGGCATCGCAGACGACGCCGACCTGGTGGCCGCGCCGCGCCTGCTCGGATGCGAGGTCGCACACATGCCGGAACAGGCCGCCGACCGGCGCCCGCAGGCAATGCAGGATTCGATAAGGCCCGCTGCTGCGCCGCGCCGCGAGTGCCGGCTCAGAGCCAGCGCTCGTAGACGTAAAGCGTGTCGCCGGGCTGGACAACGTGGTCCGGGGGTACATCCATTTTCTCGATGAGGCTGTTGCTGCGGCGGGTGATCTGGATGCGGCGCTCGTTGGCGCGGTCGGCGTAGCCGCCGGCGATGGCGACGGCCGCCTGCACGGTCAGGCCGCTCACATACGGATACTGGCCGGCGTTGCGCACCTCGCCCAGGATGAAGAACGGGCGGTTCTGGGCGATGTCGACCGTGACCTGCGGCTCCTTCACGTACTGCGCGCCGAGCCGCGCCGCGATGGCGCGCGCCAGCCCTCGCGTGGTGCGGCCGCGTGCGCCCACCTCGCCGATCAGCGGCACGGCGACCATGCCCTGCTGGTCGACGACGTAGAGCCGCGAGAGGTTCGGGTGGCCGTAGACGAAGATGCGCAGCCGATCGCCGCTGTCGAGCAGGTACGGACCGTCGCCCTCGACCTCGGCGTGCGCAGCGACGACCACGGTCTGCCAACCCGGCCCCGCGCTCATCTCCGGGGCCCAGTCTGGGGTCATCGGCGCGACGTGGCCGCATCCCGCCAGCACGCCGCACAGCGTCGCCGCCAGCAGTGCGCCGAGAGACCGGGAGAGCAGCCGCGACATGGGACAGCAGGCCTTCACGTGAGGTGGCCGACGTCCCGTTCTAGGCTGCCCGGGTTAATAAAGGTTTGGCTGCTGCGCCGAGCCGGGAAAACTTAACATAATGCTTACCTCCCACGCGTTTAATCGAGCATCGCACCACCCAACAAACGCCTGCTGGGCTCCTCGCCATGCGCTCACGCTACTCGGCCTCGCCCGACGACATCGACCTGACGGCCCTCGGGGCCGTGGCCAGGCGCGCCCTGCCCAAGCTGCTGATCGCTATGCTGGTCGTCGGCGCCGCCAGTTTCGGCATCCTGTCGATGCTGACGCCGAAATACGCCTCGCAGGCGCAGATCGAGATCATCTTCAACAATCCCATGGAGCTGCGCCGCGGCTCCAACAACGAAAACGTCGCCGTGCGCATGGACAAGGAGGCGGTCGCAACCCACGTGCGGGCCTTGATGTCGAGCGATCTGGCGCTCAAGCTGGCCACCGAGATGAGGCTCGCCAGCAAGCCGGAGTTCAACAGCGCGCTGGTCAGGCGCGGGTTCCTCGGCGAGCTGCTGCGGACGTTCGGGCTGGTCGGTCCTCGCGCCAACGAGACCGAGGAGGACCGCGTGCTGGCTGCCTACTACGACGCGCTGCGCGTCTACCAGATCAAGGATACGCGCGGCATCATGATCGAGTTCAGGTCCGAGGACCCCAGGCTCGCCGCCGAGGTCGCCAACAAGCTGGCCGAGCTCTACCGCGACGATCTCTCCCTGCGCACGGTGGTGGAGACCCGCGATGCGCGCGCCAAGCTCGGGCCGCAGATCAGGAAGCTCGCCGACGAGGTGGCCGAAGCCGAGGCCGAGGTGACCCGCTTTCGCGGCCAGGCCAACATCTTCGATGGCGGACGCGAGAGGACCGGCCTGAACGAGCAGCAATTGACCGAGTTGACGGCCGAGCAGACCAAGGCCTCCACGTCCCGTGCCGAAGCCGAGGCGCGGGCCCGGGCGGCGCGCGAGCAGATGCTGCGCGGCTCGGGCGAGTCGCAGCCCGACGTGCAAAAATCGCAGCTGGTGCCGCGGCTGGTCGAGCAGCGGGTGCGGGTCGAGCGCCAGGTCGCCGAGCTGTCCGCCACCCTGCTGCCGGCGCATCCGCGCATGAAGCAGCTCAACGCCGAGCTGGCGGGCCTCAATCGGCAGATCCGGACCGAGGTCGAGAAGGTCGTCGACAGCCTCGAGCGGGAGGTGAAAGTCGCCGCCATGCGCGAGGACAACATCAAGCAGCGCATCGACGAGGCCAAGAGAAAGGTCGTCAATGCCGGCGGCGACGACACCAGGCTGCGCGCGCTCGAGAGCATCGCCAAGTCGAAGCGCACCGAGCTGGAGCGGTTGCAGGCGCAGCTCGAGACCGCCCGCACCACCTCGGACGCGGCCGCGGTGCCGGGCGAGGTGCAGGTCATATCGCGCGCCAGGGCAACGAGCGAAAAGGCCTGGCCCAAGGTCGGCATGATCACCCTGCTGGCGATGACGGCGACCCTGCTGCTGGGACTGGCCTGGGTCGTCACCCGGGAGCTGTTCGTGACCGCCCGTCAGGCATCGGCCGTCGCTCCTGCCGATATCCGCGAGGGCCATCTCCCCGCGTTCGCGGCTCCATCGCCGCCGCCCGCCAGAGTGCAAACGATCGCGTCCCTCGCCCGCCATCTCGCCGCCAAGGCCGACGGGAGAACGGGTTTCCGCACGCTGCTGGCGAGCGAGGACGGCGAACGCGACGCCGGCATCGCCGCGATCGAGCTGGCCCGGCAGCTCGCCCGCTCGAAGCGCCAGGTGATCCTGCTGGATTGGAGCCTCGACGGCATCGGGCTCGCCCACGAGCTCGGCATCTCGCCCACGCTGGGCATCACCGACGTGCTGTCGGGCCGCGCCTCCTTCGAGGACGTGGTCGAGCGGCTCGCCGGCTCGAACGCCCACGTCATCGCCGCCGGCTCGAGCGCCGCCGGCACGGCCGCGGCCAAGGACAGGGACCGCGTCAACATGCTGCTCGACGCGCTCGACGATACCTACGATCATGTGGTCGTCACGGGCGGCCGCGACGCGGCACGCGACCTGTTCACCACGATCGAAGGCCGCATCGATGCCGGCGTGGTCGTCGGCGAGGGGAGCGGGGACGTGTCCGGGGGTTTCCTCGGCTTCCGGGTTGCCGATCTCGACGTCGTTCACTACGAACCGGTCGCGCCGGCCCGCGGCGAGACGCAATTGCCCGCCCTTCGCAGCCCGGTAATCTGATATTAATGCGCGCCGCCTGATGATGGCGGGACAGGGGGAGGCATCGGCAGGCCAATGAGCCGGCGCACGACAAAATTGCTCAAAGCCGTGCTGTCGACGCTGCACTACTCGGGTGCGGACAGCATGATCGCGCCGTTTACGCGCGGCATCGGCGCGATCTTCATGCTGCACCACGTCCGCCCCGAGCGGCCTGGCAGCTTCGAGCCGAACCGCATCCTGAAGGTGACGCCGCACTTCCTCGAAGAGGTGATCGACCAGGTGCGCGCCTCCGGCTTCGATATCGTCTCCCTGGACGAGGCGCATTTCCGCCTCATCGAAGGCGAGTACCGGCGCCCTTTCGTCTGCTTCACCTTCGATGACGGCTACCGCGACAACCTCGAATACGCCTACCCGATCTTCAAGCGGCACGATCTGCCGTTCGCCGTCTACGTGCCGACCGACTATCCCGACGGCCGCGGCGATCTGTGGTGGCTGGCGCTCGAGAAGGTCATCGTCGAGGTCAACGCGCTCAACGTGAAGATCGACGGCACGCTGCGGCGCCTCCCGTGCGGCACGCCGGCCGAGAAGGATGCCGCCTTCCACGTCGTGTACTGGTGGCTCAGGAGCATCGACGAGGTCGATGCCCGCGCCTTCGTGCGCGAGCTGTGCGCCGGCATCGACTTCGACCCCGGCATGCTCTGCACCGATCTCATGATGACGTGGCCGGAGATCCGCCAGATGGCGGCCGATCCGCTCGTCACCATCGGCGCGCATACGCGCCGCCACTATGCGCTCGCCAAGCTGACGCTGGGGGAGGCGCGCGCCGAGATCGACGAGAGCGTGCGGCGCATCGAGCGCGAGCTCGGCCAGCCCTGCCGTCACTTCAGCTATCCGTATGGGGACGCGGGCAGCGCCAGTCCGCGCGAGTTCGCCATCGTCAAGGAGCTGGGCCTGCGCACGGCGGTGACGGGGCGCAAGGGCCTCATCCATCCCCGGCATGCGCAGGAGCTCACCGCGCTGCCGCGGGTGTCCCTCAACGGCGACTATCAGAAGCCGCGCTACGTGAAGGTGCTGCTGACCGGCGCGCCGTTCGCCTTCCTCAACATGATGCAGAAGGCCTCGAGCCGCGCCGCACCCGCACCATAGGAGGCCGGCAGATCAGCGCCCCTCCTGCTATCGCGCGCTCCTGCGCCTGGCGGCGATCACGGGCGACTTTCTCGTCGTTTGGGACCTGCTCTTGGGGGAACGCTTGAGCTCAGCCGCGTCCCGAGGGTCGGCATCGAGAAAAATGCCGACGAACGGCGCTCCTTTTGCGTCCTTGCGGATCGCGTGATCCCCGAAAAGCTCATCGAATGTGCGGGGCTTCGGCAGCCTTCGCCCGGCGGCGCGTTCAGCATCGGCATAGAGCCGCAGTGCCTTGTGGGCATTGACGATGGCCGCATCGAGAGTATCGCCCGCACTGAAGCAACCGGGCAGATCGGGAAAGACGACGCCGACCGCGCTGCCCTTGTCCTCGTGCACGATGGCAAAATAGGTCTTCATGCTTTGCTCTTCTTCAGCGCCAACCCGCATCCTTGTAGATCTTTCGCACCAGTCCTCGCGGCAGATCCTTCTTGGGATGGGGTACGACGATCGAGTGGCCGAAATCAGGATTCTGCAGTATATGGTGGTCACCACTGATCCGCACTATCTGCCAACCGTCTTGTTGCAGCATCCTCAGGATCTTTCGGCTGTTCGTCTCCATCGGACCCCCGCTGAATCCTGATTTTGTGGGCAGTATAGCCGCGCCAGGCGGTTACTGACCGGCGGAGCCATTGAAAATGCGCATGGCGTTGTGTGCAGAACGGCTTAAGTGTAGCGGCGATGGCGCACTCGCAAGCCCTTGCTGAAAGCCGGCGGGAGCCCGCACGCAAGCTGGCGCACGTGCGGACGTGGCTGCTGGTGGTCGCGGCCCTCGTTTTCCTGATGATCAGCATCGGCGGGGCGACGCGGCTCACCGGGTCGGGCCTTTCCATTACGGAATGGCAGCCGATCATGGGCGCCCTGCCGCCCTTGTCCGAATCCGATTGGCAGGACGCCTTCGCCAAATACCGGCAGATCCCCCAGTATCAGCAGGTCAACCGGGGCATGAGCCTGGAGGCGTTCAAGCTCATCTTCTGGTGGGAATGGACGCATCGCTTTCTCGGCCGCCTGATCGGCGTCGTGTTCTTCCTGCCCTTCATCTATTACCTGGCGACCGGGCAGATCACGCGCGCCCTGCTGCCGAAGCTTGCCGGCATCTTCCTGCTCGGAGGCCTGCAAGGGGCTGTCGGCTGGTACATGGTGCGCTCGGGGCTGGCGGACCGCATCGACGTCAGCCAATACCGCCTCGCCCTGCATCTGGGGCTGGCGATCCTGATCCTCGGCGCGCTGCTCTGGGTGGCCCTGTCGCTGGAAGAGAAGCGCGATCGTGCCGCGGTCGATCGTCCAGGCAGCGGCGGCGCCGCGCTGATCGCGATCCTCGTGTTCGCGCAGATCCTGCTCGGCGCGCTGGTCGCGGGCCTGAAGGCCGGCCTTGCCCACAACACCTGGCCGCTGATGGATGGCCGGCTGGTGCCACGCGGCCTAGGCATCATGCAGCCCTGGTATCTGAACCTGTTCGAGAACGCCATGACGGTGCAGTTCAACCACCGCGTCGCGGCCTATGTCCTGCTCGTTGCCGCCGTGTGGCACGCGTGGGCGGTCGGGCGCGGCACGCACACCCCGCACGCGCGGCGCTCGGCGCTGCTGCTGGCCGCAGCCGTCGTCGCGCAGGCCGGGCTGGGGGTCTGGACGCTGCTTGCCCAGGTGCCGCTGGCGCTCGGCTTGGCGCACCAGGCCGGCGCGGCCGCCGTGTTCGCAATGGCGGTGTGGCATCTGCATGCCATGCGCCATCCTGCACGATAGATGTGGGCCGCCATGAGCCGCCCCATCCTGGTGTTCGATCTCGACGATACGCTCTATCCCGAGCGCCAGTTTGCCGTATCCGGGTTCCAGGCCGCGGGACGCTGGGCCGAGGCGGCGCTCGGCATCGAAGGCCTCGCCGGCGACATGACGCGCCTGCTCGATCAGGGCCACCTCGGCCAGCTGTTCGCGATGGCGCTCGCCGCCAGGCTGCCCGATCACACGCCGGAGCATCTGGCGGCGCTGGTCGAGGCCTATCGCAACCACGAGCCCGAGCTTGCCCTGTTCGAGGACGCCGGCTGGGCGCTCGGCCAGCTCGCCGGCCAGGCCAAGCTCGGCCTGATCACCGACGGCACGCACCGCGTGCAGGCCAGGAAGGTCGCAGCGCTCGGCATTGCCCACCACTTCCACGCCATCATCTACACGGACGCGCTCGGCGGGCGGGCGTTCCACAAGCCCCATCCCAAGAGCTACGAGATGATCGAGCAGACGCTGGCAGCGCTCGGTCCGATTGGGGCCGGTCGTTTCGTCTATATCGGCGACAATCCCGCCAAGGACTTCGTCGTGCCGAACGCCAGGGGCTGGACCAGCGTCATGGTCGCAAGGCCGGGACACACGCGCGTCCACGCCCGCGCCGAAGTCGCCGCCGGTGGCGCCCCGCAGCACACCGTCGCCTCGCTGACCGAGCTGCCCACCCTGCTTGGCTTTGCCGGATCAGTCTCCGCGGGGTAGCTTGGGGAGGCAGCTGCCTGCATCGATGGATCGCCATGCCCGTCAAACCGATCTCCCCCTCTCCGCCGAGCGACCGCGTGCCCGACGCACGCCCCGGCAATTGGGTCGACCGCATGGCGCCGCGGGCCTGGCAGCCCTATCTCCGTCTCGCGCGCTTCGATCGCCCGATCGGCGCCTGGTTGCTGTTGTTCCCGTGCTGGTGGGGCCAGGCGCTGGGCGAACTCTCGCTCGGCCGGCCGTATCCCGATCCCTGGTATCTCGCGCTGTTTTTCGTCGGCGCCTTCATCATGCGGGGCGCGGGATGCACCTATAACGATATCGTCGACAAGGACTACGACGCCAGCGTTGCGCGCACGGCCGCACGTCCTATTCCCTCCGGTCAGGTCAGCGTGGTCGAGGCGCAAGCGTTCCTGGCCGTGCTCTGCCTGGCCGGCTTCGTCGTCCTGCTGCAGTTCAATCTCTTCACGATCCTGCTCGGGGCCGCCTCGCTGATCCTGGTGGCAATCTACCCCTTCGCCAAGCGGTTCACGTATTGGCCTCAGCTGATGCTCGGCCTCACCTTCAAGTGGGGCGCACTCGTCGGCTGGTCGGCCGTCACCGGCTCCCTGTCGCTCGCGCCGATCGCGCTCTATGCCGGCTGTGTGCTGTGGACCATCGGCTACGACACGATCTATGCGCACCAGGACAAGGAGGACGACCAGGCCATCGGGCTCAAATCCACGGCGCTCAGGTTCGGCGATGCAACGCCGCGCTGGCTCACCGCGTTCTATGCCGGCGCGGTCGTGCTGTGGGGCATCGCGGGCGTGCTCGCCGGGGCGCGCTTGGCATTCTTCCTGGCGCTGGCGGCGATACAGCTCGCCTGGCAAGTCGCGACGCTCAATGTCGCGGATCCGAGCAATTGTCTTGCCCGTTTCCGATCCAATCAGCTCATCGGTTGGGCATTGTTTGTCGGCCTGGCGGCCGACATGGCCCTCGTCGCCCTGCTCGATGCGCGCTGAGCGGGCAAAGCGGTGATCGCGTGGGATACCGACTTGCGCCAGTATCGCCGCGCGTTCACGCACAGTCCCGTCAACTCCTGAGCCGTCTCGACGCGGCCTTGTAGGATCACCGTGCCACAAAAGGCTTCCGATCCACTTAAGCGAAAGAGTAAATGAGTCGTTGGGGCCCATGCCATCCAAGGCCACACGCGCCGAGCGGATGCCTGGGCAGTTTGCGCCCCCAGCGCCGCATCTCCCTTGCGCGCCGGCATGGTGCCAAGACCGCGGCGCCGAGCCTCAGGGAGACTTCCGATCATGACTGCAACAGATGTCCGCGGACGGCCGCAGAAGCAGCTTCTCCACCTGGTGTTTGGAGGCGAGCTCGAGTCCATCGCCGACCAGCAGTTTGCCGACCTCGAAGAGCTCGACATCGTCGGCATGTACCCGAACTATGCGGAGGCCTACAAAGCATGCCTGTCCCCTTAGTTACGGCGCAATCGCCAGCTACATGAGCGCCAACAAGGAGTTGGGCCATGACGCAAACGATACCGGACGATCTGTGGCGTGACTTTCCCAAGACCGCGCCGGAGTTC
>Ga0247727_10003403_pt1 | contig 35184 bp, 31 predicted proteins | sample WisWelCaveWW1625_FD_202498 | JGI IMG/M metagenome (GOLD analysis project Ga0247727, IMG submission 202498) | Biofilm microbial communities from Wishing Well Cave, Virginia, United States - WW16-25 | ecosystem: Environmental > Aquatic > Deep subsurface > Groundwater > Cave microbial mat | place...
TATCTCTTTCTCTTTTATGCTGAAGCTTAAGCTGCTCTCGGTCCTGCTCGGTCAAAAAGTTCATGCGAACATCATGCCATCAAATGAAATTTTTGTTTATCAAAAATTTCATTCCCGAAGGGTATAATTAAAAATCTAGTTGATCAACCCGATGCCGTCGATGTCCAAGTTTTCGAAGGAGAACAGGGCACCGTCATCGAAGTCCGCGTCGGAGATAGCGATGTCGCAAAAGTTGTGGGAAGACAGGGACGAACAATCAAATCATTGCGCACCATTGCGATGACCGTTGGGGCACGCTTTGGTCGCCGTGTGAGATTAGAATTAGTTCAATAGTTTTCGATTATCTTTTATGCGGATGGTAACAAATTTTAATCGTCCGCATATTTTTTTGCTGATCTGAAAAAAGAAGATTGTTATCTTTCGTTCAACGAGGCAGTTGCAAAACTGAAGCGACAGTGGAAAATCGAAGATTTTGAACCCCATTGCGTCGGACAGGCTTCGCCTGTCCGACGCGTTGACGGCGGCCTACCCGAGAGGGTAGGCGAGGAGGCGCGGACGCGAGTGGGGTTCGAAAGGGCGATTTTACACGTCGAAGAGTTTTGCAATTGACTCAACTTCTTTTTCTTTCGGAGTCGTAGTGGGGATCGCAGGCATCACGTCAGAAGATAAAGAGCAGCAACTGCTCTTTACCCATTTCACGCTTCCCGAAAAGCAAAAGTATATCCCCCGTTCCAAGAAGAAAAAAATCATCGTGCTCGCTGGCCCCACGGCGGTAGGCAAGACCCATCTCTCCATCAGCATTGCGCGCGCTATCGGAGGGGAGATCGTCTCGGCCGATTCGATGCAAGTGTATCGCGGCATGGACATCGGCACAGCCAAAGCGCATCCCACCGATCGCGACGAGGTGGTCCACCATCTGATCGACAGCCGCGATCTGGATGAGAGCTTCAACGTCGTCGAATTTTACAGGGAAGCCTGGCATGCCATCAAAGAGATCTTCGACCGCGGTGCTGTGCCCATAGTCGTAGGTGGCACAGGCTTTTACATCCACTCTCTGATCTACGGTCCGCCAAGTGGTCCGCCTGCATCTCCTGAGGTGCGCAAGCGTTTGGAAGAAGAGTTAGATACCCAAGGACCACTGGCCCTTTACGAGCGCCTGAAAGAGCGAGATCCGAGTTACGCCCATTCAGTTTCTTCGCGCGACCGGCATAAGATTTTGCGTGCGCTCGAGATCATGGAAGTGACCCAACAAAAAGTCTCCGATCTTGTGCCAACACATACCGAAAATGCCGATCTCTACGATTTCCGCTGTTGGTTTGTGTATATGCCGCGCGAAGAGCTTTATCCGCGCATCGAAATGCGCTGCGATCAGATGGTCGCGAGTGGATTTCTCGAAGAGGTCAAGCGCCTTGAGAAAGAGGGGTTGAGCAAAAATCCCACCGCATCCCAAGCCATCGGTTATCGGCAATGCCTTGATTTCTTAAACTCGCCGCAAAGCCCAGAGGATTGGGAGCATTTTATCCACTGCTTCAAGCAAGCCTCGCGCCGCTACGCTAAGCGCCAGTTCACCTGGTTTCGCAAAGAGCCACTTTTTCGCTGGCTGAATGTGGCTACCGTCTCACCCGAAAACGCTGCTGAAACCATCATCCAAGACTACGAGCTTAGCTTTTGATGTCTGAGTAATCGATGATCATCTGCTCTAATGTTCCATTGCGATCTTTGCGTGCAGTCAAGGTCTCTCTTGCATCATCGATTTTAATGGTCCAATCTCCACGCGTGCGTCTAAATTCCTGAACAACCCTTGTTGTGGTTAGGTCGTAGATTTGAACATGATATCCCGCGCCGTTGGGTCGTCGGGATGTAGAGAAATCGTCAAATCCCCCTAAAACAATCAGGCGATTGCGGTGTAGATAGGCGTTTAAGAAGGGCTTTGGATAGAGTTTGAGGGAGTTGGTTTGGGGGTCAAATTGAAAAACTGTGTGCTCACAAGAGATTTCACCAGTGCTCAAGAGCCTATTGGGCCCAAGCGGCGGACCCTCATGTCGAAAAGCATGGTTGGGAGTGATGGCACAGTAGGCTATTCCATCGAAGACCACTGTTTGACTGTGCCAATCTTTGTGTCGAAGTCCTACTTCTAAGCATGCACTTGCAATCGGCTGATAGGGGACGCCGGCGTTACGGTCGTAGATGGAAATCACTCCCTTACTGCTAATCCAGAAAAAGTAGGTGGACGGCGCCCCTCCGCTCGGGCCTGGTATAGAAAAAGTCCTGTTCAAATTGTCGCCAATAGCAGCTTTGCGCAGGAAGGGATTGCGCTCAAGGGTTTTTGTCATCGGATCGAAGCAAAAGATTTGAAAACCGCGTGCGCCCTGAACAGCGATCTCAGCATGTCCATCTCTTGTCTGAACGCTTGAAACGCTGCTTCCACGCGTCCGCCTTTTCGGCCCATAACTTTTGTAAACATCGCATGTTTTAAGCACAGTAGGTGTGGGCTCGCTCAAGTCATAGACGACCAGTACCTTTTCTCTAAAACCTGCCTCATCCAAGCGTTTTGGATCCTCTACAACTGCAGCTACGTAGTTTCTTGTGCTCCCCTCTGTTTGCAGTGAAAATCGTTGAAAACACCTGCTGCTGTGAGAGGGATCGGTAGGTGGCATGGGATAAACAGCTTCGCGGTGCTTGCTCTCGGCTGATCGAACATAAGAAATGGTTAAAGCATCTACCGACATAGTTATTCCTTTAATTTCGCAATGCGTGAATCGCTTTTCAAAAGCGGTTAAAGGATTGTAGAAAACTGAATTAGATTACTTCAAGAGGAATAGAGCGCCGCTTATACCGGACTCTGTTGAGAGGTGAAGATTTATGCGACGAGATTTTGCCGATCGAAGCGATATGGAGGCCGAGGCAAACTTGAAGATAAGTTGGTGAGGCCGAATATCTCTTCTAGCGGGAAAAGATCGAGCAGAAATCTTTACAAATCAATAGAGTTCGGTATAGGAAGTCTTGGCGTCAAAGATATCTCTTGGAGGATGTCTATAAACCAGAGCCTCGATCTTTGAGCGTTCATCGTCCTGACATGGCTGAAAAGGGAAGAGGAAAAATCTTATCGAAAAGCCCCTCAAATCTCTAAAAGGCCTGGTTTGTCGACAGCCTCCTAGCAACTTCTTACTTCACTAAAAAAGATTGTGCCCATAGAATGTCCGTTCCAATCGTGTATTAACCCCTTGTGAGCGCAGAATGACAGATGAAGCTGAAGAGATGATGGCCGAAAATCAACCGAGCGATGCCAGTGAAGATACGGCTCAAGATTTATCTGTAGGTTCTGAGACGCCCGAAGTGGCTGCAGCAGGCGGAGAGGGGGCTAAGCATGAAGAGCGCAGGCCCGTGTCGGCGCAGGTGGCAGAGTTTCAAAAGCGTCTCGAAGGGGAGAGCTCTGGTGAAGTGAAGGTGCGTCTAGCGCTTGATTTCATGAAAGAGGCGCTTGCAGGTAGCGGAACACCCCGTTTTAAAGACTTCTGGGATTGCCGCCGTTTGTGCGTCGATCTTTTCAAGGAAAGTATTGCGCCTAAGGTACGCGCCCAGATGTGGGCTGAGTACATCGAACTCTCGACGGAAGCGCGTCGCTTAAAAGAGATTCTCGATGAGCAATCCGCTTTTGCGATCGAGCAGATCGAGCTGGCCATTTTATCTTTTGAAAGAGATCTCGAACAGTATCCCGCGCTGCTCCAAGAGGCGCACGACATCGCGCTGCCGAAAGAATCTGAGGCGTTAAGGGGTCGTTTTGAGACTTATAACAACTTGCAGCGAGAACTTCACTTTCTCAACAACTTAGCGACTCGGATCAATGCGCTGCGCAAAGAGATCATCAAAACAGAGATGCGTATCCGCATCAAAAATAAGCTGCTTGAGCGCCTCTCGAATTGCGGGGATCGGGTTTTCCCACGTCGCAAAGAGTTGATCAAGCAAGTCTCTGATGAATTCCTCACTAACGTCAGCAACTTTGTGGCTGCCCATTTCCACGCTGATGAGATCGATGGGCTGCCACTTTTTGTACTACGCGAAGAGATCAAGATGCTTCAGCAAGCGGCCAAAGTGCTCACGCTCAACACGCATGCTTTCACTGAGACGCGTCAGAAGCTCAGCAAATGCTGGGATAAGATTCGCGTAAAGGACAAAGAGCGCAAACGGGAAGTGCAGCAGAAGAGAGTTGAGTTCAAGCAAAACTTCGATCTCGTTATGGAGCAGATCAAAGTATTTGCAGAAGCATGTCAGGGGCAGATCACAGCTGATGAGAGCAATAAGCAGGCAAGTGCCATCTTTGATTTTATGCGGACTGTGCAGCTCGGCAAGGAAGATATCCGCGATCTGCGCGAAGAGATCAGCCGCGCGCGCAAAGCGATTGTGGACCGCGAACGTGAAGCTGAGCAGCAAAGACAGCAGAAAGAGCGCGAGCTCGAGACGAAGCGGCGCGACCAGATCAACGCGCTCAAAGACAAATTAGCAGCGCTTCTCAAGAGCGATGAAAAAGTCCTACTTGATGAGCTTGAAACACAGAGACAAGCGCTTTGGCAAGAGTTCGAAGAGATGACGATGAGCAAGGTTGAAAAACAAATCATCGAAAGGCTCTTTAAACAGCTCAAAGAGGCGATGATGGAGCGCAAAGAAAAGGCGCTACTCTCTCTTTCAGAAGATGATTTGAAAGCCCTTGAGCAACTGCAAGCCCACCTCACAGAGCGCAAAGAGCGCCGCAAAGAGATTAAAAATCAACTCGAGCAGTATCGCAAAGTACTTGGCGGTTCAGGATTTGACTTTGAAAAGGCCATGACGTACCGTGAACTCATCGAAACTGAGAAGCAGAGTTTGGATAAAATCGAAGCGTCGATTGCTGAACTTGAAGAGCGCATCGAAGAGATCGAGGGATAGTAACTGCTTTCAAAAAACTCCACCGAGAGCGGTAGATGAGAAATTCTCAACTAGCTGTTTTTGATCTTGATCGCACTCTGATCAAGTCCAATTGCAGTTTTGACTTTTGCCGCTACCTCGTTAAGCAGCAAGTGCTGCCGCGTGTCGCACTTCTCTATGCATGTATCTACTACGTGCGCCATACGTTCCTGAAACTATCGCTTGAGCGACTCCACACACAGTTATTCAAGCGTTTTCTGCTAGGTTTATCCCTAGAACTATTGGAGAAACACGCTGCACGCTTTGTCGACGATTACCTAGCTAAGCAGATCTACCTTCCTGCGCACTCTCAGCTGCAGCTGGCCCACCATCTAGGCCACTACACCTTAATCGTTTCGAACTCTCCCAGTTTTCTAGTTGAGCGCTTCGCTAGAGCAATGGGTGTGAGTGGTTGGCGCGCCACCGAGTACGCCATTGACAAAGAGCGAAAGTTGTGCCACATTGCATCTCTGATGAAAGGGGAAGAAAAAGCCGTCTGCGCTTTGAAAATGGCGGAAGATCTCAAGCTGGCGCCGTCTCAAATCACGGCCTATTCTGATAGCATGTGGGATCTGCCGCTGCTCAGAGCTGCTGGCAATCCTGTCGCTGTGAATCCAGATGCCAAACTGCGTAAATGGTCCCGCGCTCATCAGTGGAAAATCCTTTAACGAGAAGGAGAAGCTCTCATGGGAAACCTGAGATCGAAGACGATTCGCGATATCGGCAAAGCAAGAACGGATATCCCCCCATCCCACCCCGGCCCGCAGCGCAAAACCCCTTTCGGCGCCCAATCTTTCGAGCTCACCGTCATGCAAAAAAAGCTGCCCAGCAGCATTTTCAACCACCTCAAAGAGGTAATGCAAGGGCGCGCAAAACTTAAGCTCGAGCATGCCGACGCGATTGCGGAGGCGATGAGTCAGTGGGCGATTGAGCAGGGAGCAACCCACTTTTGCCATTGGTTTCAACCGATGACAGGACTCACAGCAGAAAAGCAGGAAGCCTTTGCCGATTGGAATAAAGAGGGCAAGCTCATCGAGAAATTCAAAGGCAAACACTTGCTGCGCGGGGAGCCAGATGCATCCTCGCTGCCAGCAGGTGGACTCAGAAGCACCGATGCGGCCCGCGGCTATACGGCCTGGGATGCGACCTCGCTGCCTTTCCTCTGGGAGATGGGGGGTATGCGCGTGCTATGCATCCCATCGATTTTCTACTCCTGGACGGGCAAAGCGCTCGACATGAAGATCCCCCTGCTGCGCTCAGAGGCTAAATTAGGGCAAGCCGCCTTGCGCCTGCTCAACCTGTTTGAATTCGATGCCAAAGCGGTCTATACAACCCTAGGTTGTGAGCAAGAGTACTTTCTGATCGATCGCGCTTTCTACCATCAGCGTCCCGATCTGGTGCTCACGGGGAGAACCCTTTTTGGCGCCGCTGCAGCCAAGGGACAAGATTTGCAAGATCACTATTTTGGAGCAATCCAAGAGAGGGTAGCGGCCTTCATAGCAGAATTTGAAGATCGCGCCTGGACTCTAGGAATTCCACTCAAAGCGCGCCATAAAGAGGTTGCCCCTGGGCAGTATGAGGTCGCGCCGCTCTTTGAGCGCTCCTCAGCGGCCATCGATCATAATATTTTGCTCATGGAACTCATGTGCCAGGTGGCTACGCGGCATCGACTCGCTTGCTTGCTGCATGAAAAACCCTTTGCCCGCCTCAATGGCTCAGGTAAGCATTGCAATTGGTCTCTATCTACAGATCGTGGACACAACTTGCTCGATCCAGCCACGTATACGGAAAAGAATCATCACGTCTTTTACCTCTTACTAGCTGCTATCATCGATGCGGTCTACCGCCATGCGCCTCTTTTGCGCGCTGCGATCGCCACCGCTGGCAATGATCATCGCTTAGGTGGCCATGAAGCCCCTCCGGCGATCATCTCAGTCTATCTTGGCCAGGTGCTTGAGAAAGTGCTCACGGGCATCGAGCAGGACCGCGCGCATGCATCTCGCGCTGGAAAAGATCTCGATCTAGGTGTACCGGCGATCCCCGAGCTGACTTTAGACGACAGCGATCGCAACCGCACATCCCCTTTTGCCTTCACAGGGAGCAAGTTTGAATTCCGCGCAGTGGGATCTTCGCAAAACTGCGCTCAGCCCGTCACCGTGCTCAACGCGATTGTCGCTGACAGCCTCAATCGCATGATCGATGCAATTGAACGTGGAGTAGGGCGCAAAAAGACGCTCAAAAACGCTGCAGAAGAGGTGTTGCGCAAGATACTCAAAGAGTCGCGCGCGGTGCGCTTCACAGGCGATGGCTACTCCAGCGCTTGGCAAAAGGAAGCTAAGAAGCGCAAGCTGCCAAACATCACCAAAGCTGTCTATGCGATGGATGTGTATGCACACAATGCTGCGGTCCAAGTTTTTGAGGGAGTGCTTTCAAAAGAAGAACTTCTCTCGCGTGTCGAAATCATGAAAGAGCGTTACTGCAGCCTCATGCGCGTGGAAGCCAATCTCTTCGAAGAGCTCTTCTACAGCCAAGTTCTGCCTGCCGCTTTTGAATATCAAAACGACATCGCGCGCAGTCTAAAAAACTTAAGCGAGCTCAAGATTGCTCCGCCTAAACAACAAATGGCGCTACTCCACAAGCTCTCTGCACAGATCGAGCGTGCCCTGGAACGGGTTGAGCTGCTTAAAAAGCAGCGCGGTCGCGCCCTTTCCTATGCACTCAGCGCGCAAGCGGAGCACTTCTGCGATGAGGTAGGACCAGCGCAGCAGTCGGCGCGCAAAGAGGTGGATGAGCTTGAAAAACTCATGGATGATCGCCTTTGGCCGCTGCCTAAGTACCGGGAAATGTTGGCTATTCTATGACGATATACCGCGAGGCGGATGGTTTTGTGAATTTGCACCCTGAATTTTTTCATTTGGAAATGTGTGGAGCTCGACGCAATCTTCCAACAGCTGGCAAGAGCGAACGCATTAACCAAATGGAAAAAGACAGCTGTGTGAATTCGCAAAAACAAACGACGAGTGGTACAGTTCACAAACGCAAAGTAGGAGTCATAGGGGGCAGTTTTGATCCTGTCCATTTTGGCCATCTGCACCTCGCAATCAGCTTGCAAGAGCATTGGGAGCTCGATCAGGTGCTGTTTTGCCCTGCCGCGCTCTCCCCATTTAAAGCCAGCGCACCACCGCGCTGCAGGCCGGCAGATCGCCTGGCGATGCTCGAGCTAGCGCTGTACGGCATTCCTCGATTGGGCATCCTAGACACGGAGATCCATCAAAGTGGCCCCTCGTATACGGTGGATACGATGCGGCACTACAAACAGGCGCATGATGTCGAACTATTTTTACTCATCGGTGAAGATCTGCTTTCAGAGCTGCATCAATGGAAAAATGTCGAAGAGTTGCTTGAGCTAGCTACTCCGCTCACCGGCAGTCGCGAGAGCAAGATGCCGCTCATGCTGCCCAAGTTATCACCGGCACTGCTACAGCGCATTCAAAGGGGGTTGACGAAGATCCCTATCATCGAAATCAGCAGCACCGACATCAGAGCGCGACTGGCTAAAAAGCAGTATTGTGGCCATCTTGTGCCCAGTTCCGTGCTCAGCTACATGCAACAAAAGGATTTATACTCCTCCCCATGAACAATGAAGACCCCATTTTACTCCTCAACGCTATCTCCCAAGCGATCTTCGATAAAAAAGGCTTTAACATTCTCGCCCTCGATGTGAGAGGCATCTCCACCCTCACCGACTACGTCATCATCGCTGAGGGCAATGTCGATAAGCACGTCGCTAGCCTCGCCCACGCTATCATCGGCACCCTTGAAAAACTGGGCATCCGTCCCCTCTATGTCGAAGGGCTCAAGAGTGGAGACTGGGTCGTGATCGATTATTTGTACATCATGGTGCATCTCTTCATGCCAGGTCTGCGCGATAAGTATCAGCTCGAACAACTCTGGAAAGAGGGCTCCATCGTCGATCTACACATCGACGTCACGCCCAAATACAACTCAAATTTTTAGTTGTCTTTTCGTTTTCAAAGGGAGTCTGCCATTGCAAAATTAATAGTTTTTATCTATGCTATACATTCTAATTAGTGTGGAGTTGTATGGCTAAAAAGAGAGTCGTTGTCACAGGAATGGGAATCGTCTCTTGCTTTGGAAACGATGTAGATCAATTCTACGAGGCGCTTCTAGCAGGAAAAAGCGGTATCGTCCCGATTGAAGAATTCCCTTGTCAGGATTTTCCAACGCGCTTTGCTGGAGTAATCCGCAATTTTGAGGTGGGTGAGTACCTCGATAAAAAACAAGCGCGCCGCGTCGACCCCTTTATTCGTTACACAGTCGTTGCTGGGAAAAAAGCGCTCGAACATGCGGGGCTCAAAGGCGATGCATTTGGGCGGCTTGACCGCACACGCGCTGGGATCCTAATTGGCTCTGGCATGGGCGGTATGAGCGTTTTCTACGATGGCACCGAGACCTTTCTAAAACAGGGTTTTCGCCGTATCACACCCTTTTTTGTGCCATTCATCATCACCAATATGGGCGGCGCACTCCTCGCTATCGATGTCGGTTTTCAAGGGCCTAATTACTCGATCTCGACGGCCTGCGCAACCTCCAATTTTTGTATTCAAGCGGCTGCGGAGCACATCCGCCGTGGCGATGCGGATCTGATGCTGTGCGGCGGTACAGAATCGCCGATCAATCCCATTGGTGTGGCAGGGTTTGTGGCCTGCAAAGCTCTTTCAGAAAACAACGAAGCGCCTGCGCAAGCTTCCCGCCCATGGGATAAAAAGCGCGACGGTTTCGTGATGGGCGAAGGTGCTGGTGTGCTGGTGCTCGAAAGCTTAGAGCATGCTTTAGCGCGCGGTGCGACCATCTACGGCGAGTACTTAGGCGGAGCGATCAACTGCGATGCGTACCACATGACCAATCCACGCGAAGATGGCGCAGGCGTAGCCTCTTGCATCGAAGCTGCGATTAAAGATGCGGGGATTACAAAAGAGCAAATCAACTATGTCAACGCACATGCTACTTCGACCTTGGCAGGGGATCTGTGTGAGATCCGCGCGTTGAGGCGTGTGTTTGGCCCTCAAATCTCCCAAATGAAGATGAATGCTACCAAGTCGATGACGGGGCATTGCCTCGGCGCAGCAGGCGGCATTGAAGCGATTGCGACACTCAAAGCGATTCAAACAGGGATGCTTCACCCCACCATCAACCTGGTAGAGCCTGAAGAGGAGCTGCAAGGGTTCGACGTCGTGCCCAACACAGCAAAACCGCACAAAGTGACAGCTGCTATGAGCAACTCCTTTGGTTTTGGTGGACATAATTCCGTGCTCATTTTTGCTCCGTACACTGCATGAAAAAAATCGAATCATTCGGAGTTGTCCCTTTAATACGTCAAGGAGATGAATGGCGCGTGCTGCTCATCGTGCATCGCGAAGGGAATCACTGGGGCTTTCCCAAAGGGCGCCCAAATCCTGGTGAAACACCTCTCGACTCCGCTACGCGCGAGCTTAAAGAAGAGACGAATCTCACGATCAAGGAACTGCTCCATCCCACCCCTTTTGTAGAGCACTACGAGTTCCCACGCAAACGCGAGCGCATCTGCAAAACGGTCCACTACTTCCCAGCCGTGGTCGAAGGGGATTTGAAATTGCAAGAGGCGGAGATTCGCGGTTCCAAGTGGTGCAGCTTTGCCGATGCCATCAAACAGCTCTCTTTCAAAGAAGCCCGTCATATTTTACATGAGATCATGCGTTTACTGAAGGTGGAGTAGCACTTGCTTAATTTTCTGAAGCAGCGCTGGCTGCAGATGCAAAGTCGCTTGACGCAAAGACCCGTACATATTTTCATGCGCCACTGCCACTTCTCCGATGTGAGCGCGCATAAAGCTCGCCTGCCGGGATTTAGTCGCGAAGCATGCTTTGAGAATCTACTCAGTACAATTGCTGGAGAAAATGTTCAGCTGCATCTCCTGCTCGACACCTTTCGCCCCATGGAAGGGGAGCATTTCATCAAAAAGCAGCATCAATTCCCCATCACGGAGATGCGCGCGGGCTCAGAAGCCGCTGCCTTTTTGCTGATGCTGGAATATGTGCTCAAGCAAGACTTAGCGCCTGATGCGATCGTCTATTTTTTAGAAGACGATTACCTGCATCGCCAAGGATGGGTCAGTGTGCTGCGCGAGGGTTTCACTCTGCCCGGCGTCGATTACATCACGCTCTACGACCACAAAGACAAGTACTTCTTTCCCCAATATGTCGGATTGCAATCCAAGCTCTTTCAAACGCCCTCCACCCACTGGCGCACGACCCCTTCAACCACCAATACCTACGCTATGCGCTTTGCCACGCTCCAAAAGCATATCGATACCCACCGCGCCTTTTCGCTTGGTCGCAAAATCAGCGACGATCATCAAAAATTCTGTCAGCTCAGTTCGCTGGGCGCTACGCTCATCTCGCCTATTCCAGGCTGGTCGACCCATTGCGAGCCCGACTACGCCTCGCCCTGCATCGATTGGCAAGAAATCTTACAAGCGATCACGTCTAGAAAATAAATCTTTAATCTGGTTATGTGTGGCTTTTGGAGTTGTATGTCGCCAGCAGAAGAAATCATCGCTTCGATCCGCCATAATAAGCTCTTCAGCGATTTGTCTAAGCAGGAGCTGGAACTGCTCGCCACGCTGATGCAAAAGCAGAGCTTTGAGCGGGGCGCAATGATCATCCGCGAAGGAGAGCTGGGAGAATGCCTCTATTTGATCGAACACGGCTCTGTCGAGGTGGTCAAAGAGGAAAATGAGTCGGAGCACCGCATCGCCAAGTTAGAGGCGGGAGAGTGTTTTGGCGAGATGGCGCTCTTTGACGATCGGAAACGCTCCGCGTCGGTGCGCGCGTTGGAAAAAACCGCTGTGCTTGCTCTCCCTTTGGATGAATTGAATCGCCTTGCCAAAGAGAGTGTGGCCTATTCTTCGATCTCATTGACGCTTGCCAAGCATATCACCAACCGCTTGCGCAATACCAATGCCATCGCTGCAAAATCGCTGAGCGAAGAGCTGCGCATGTCGCGGATTCACGATCAGATGGGGCGCTTCTTAATTCACCTTTTCATCCTGCTCACGTTCTATTTCTACATTTTTAAAGTCTTTGAGCAATATAGCTCCGATTCAGATCTGACGCGTTTGATTGGTTCTTTTTTAATCATTGGCTTTGGCTTAAGCGCCGTGATTCTTGTTCTACAGAGCGGATTTTCGCTGCAGTTCTATGGGCTTACACTCAAGAACTGGAAACGAGATGCTTACCAAGGGGCGTTGTATACGCTCCCTTTTCTAGTTGCGATGCTGATTTTCAAGTGGTACTTGATCCACTATGTCGAAGTGTTTGAAGGGATGCCTCTTTTCCAAATGAGCCCTCAGCATCATCTCTTCCTCTTCTTCGAAGACCACCGCCAAACAGAGATCTACTTTGTGTTGATCGGTCTCTTCATGATCCTCGTGCCCGTGCAAGAGTTCATCGTGAGGGGTTGCCTACAAAGCTCACTCCACAGCTTTTTCCGCATGTCGAATAGCAGTCTATGGGCCGTCCTGACCTCGAACTTGCTCTTCGGAATGTTTCATGGGCTAAAATCGTTCACTTTCGCCTTAGCCGCTTTTGGATTTGGCTGCTTGTGGGGCTGGATCTACTCCCGCCAGCGCTCGATCATCGGCCCGACCGTCTCCCATTGGCTCGTAGGCGCCTGGGGCCTGGCCTTCCTCGACTACCAAAGCATCTTGATCTATTAAACTTGAGATCAGTAGACCTCTTTTGAAACTCAGCAGTTACGAAGATTTAACGCAAAGACGCCAAGTCGCGAAGACGCAAAGATTTTTGCAAATTGCTGCCAATACATTTTCAATTTTCTCCGCGTCTTTGCGTCTTGGCGTCTTTGCGTTGATATCATCCGTTGTTGTGCTCATTTGAGCGTACTTCAGTTTTTTTGTTTCGAAAGAAGTCTATTCAACGATCTCAACTTTTCCCTGTCCCTGCGCTTGCGGTACAGAAAATGTACACTTGAAGCACAACGGCTGGGCATTTTTCAATGGCCTAAATACAGCTCTGCTGAGTATATTTATTGTTGTTTCAATTTTAAATATGTTTTTATAGGCTTTATTTCAAATTAAGGAGAAGCGATGACTAGTGCAATTAGAAGTGATTTTAAGGCAGATGCTGTATTTCAGTTGAGAGATTCTGAGCAAAAGTATGGAATGTGTGCTAAAGATGGAAAGATTGAGGTTGTCAACCAGGCCGATGGATCTGTAGTTAGCCAAGCTGCAACACACGGTGCTACTTATGACGGGCAATGCACCGTTGATGGTAAAATGGCATTCTTTGTGTTAAGCGATGGCTCGCAGATATCAGTGTGGCGTTTTGATCCTGCAAAGCAAAAGACTAAAGTGATATTTGGTCCAGTATCAGTGGTATTTGGTCCAGTATCCAAGGGGCAATTGTCAACAGACCGCGTTGTGCAATTGGCGGCGGGTCGCGTTGTGCATTATGTACAAGGCCTGAATATGATGGATGATGATTCGAAGGCATCTGGCAATGACTATAATGGACGCATTTTCATCTACGATCTGACGCAGCATAAAACGGAAACACTAGTCGGAAGAGTGGAGATACAAGGTGGTTCCGGTGGTTACTCTGCAAATGTTTTTGATCCAGAAACAGGCGGAGGAAAGCTTGGTATATCAGATCGTTCTAATAGAAGAGGTACGCAGATGTATCTTGACTGGTTTTATAGAGACAAGGGTCAACCAAAAACTTTTAAAGTTCAATTGTCAAGCTGAAGGAGGGGAAGTTCCCTTCCTTCGTTAATTTAGCCGATGCGACGGGATTTGCCGTACAGCTTTTAGTTGCACCCGTAAGCAAATTTATAGGTTTTTTAAAAACGGGGCGGGTGCTAACCTTTTAGTAAATAGTCAAACTTGGAGGCGAGTATGGCTTTGAATTATTCTACGCTATTAACCGAGACGTATGCAGACCGCTCTTGGCTGAAAGATGCCGCGGTGATTCTGGGTGCAAGTTTCTTGATTGCGCTCTTTGCTCCAATCACGATCCACTTACCTTTCACACCGGTGCCGATTGCCACGCAAGGGCATGTGGTTTTAGTTTTAGCGGCGCTGCTAGGCAGCAAGCGCGGAGCTCTAGCTGTATTGACCTATCTCTTTCAAGGTGCGGTCAATCTGCCCGTCTTCGCAGGGGGTGTAGGTGGCTTGGCCGCCCTATTTGGCCCAACTGGTGGTTATTTATTGGGTTATGTAGCAGCGGCTTTTGTGACGGGGTATCTCGTCGAAAGGCGATCTGAGCGCAAGTCTTTGTCTGTTTTTGCAGCCATGGGGCTTGGCAACCTGGTGATCTATCTTTTTGGGTTGCCTTGGCTGGCTAGATTCTGTGGATGGGAAAACGCTCTATTGCTAGGCCTAGCGCCTTTTGTCATTGGGGACCTACTCAAACTCGTCGCAGGCACGAAGCTCTTGCAAAAACTCAATCGCGTCTAGTGCACGCTTATAGAAGCCACCTACCCGGAAGGGTAGGTGGCTTTTTTCATTTCTAGTTTACGCTTTAGGTGCTTGTCCATTATAGCGTAGCCAAGGCTGAATGCGTATAAAGGCCTTCCTAGCTCTGGCTGAAGCGCTATCTTTGGCAGGGGCCTTTCCAATAGCATGTCTGCCAGCCGATAGATTGCAGTGGGAGGCGGCTGCGCGTGCTTTCTGGCTTGTAGCGAGCATGCCTGGGGCTTTTGCCGCGGATTTGGGAGCGGGAGCGCGTTCAGGTTGAGAAGCACCGCCTGTAGGACCGACTGATCTGACCATATTGACCTCCGTGATTAGGTTGTAGTTGTTCCCGAATATCGGGATAGGTTCTTGGTAATAGGTGATTATATTTTTCGCCGAATTTTAAGAAATACTTTTTTTAATGCGATCTTTTCATTAATCGAATATTAATGTAAGTTTAATCCAATCTTTACTTTTTCTTAACAGATTTGGAGCGGCGCGCAGAGCGCCAGGTGTGCTTTTTCCCCTTGGCGCTTCTAACTTGGGAACGCAAGAGCTTGGCGACTTGTTCAATCGAGTTGAGCATCGTATGCACAGGTGTCGAGGATTCGATCAGCTCAGGGGTGAGGGTGGCGCTCCAGGTCCTTTTGACCTCGGTGCGCAGGAGCATAGCGAGCTGCTCTAAAGCCACAGAGAATGACTTATAAGAGGTGAGCTCTTCTTCTGCTGGATTGTCGCTTGTCATTGTCTGTTAATTCAATGCTGGTGGTTGTTTGTTTTATTTAATTTACTTTTGCATTTGTTTTAATATTATGTCAAATCGTTTAGTAATGTGTTCCATTTTTTCTAAAACAGCTTTTCAAAATCTCAAGAGATCCTCTATAAGAGAATTATTTGTTAAACCGAGCCCCCAAACGGTGACAAGATGCGCTGTGAGGCAAAGCCGCAGCAAGTAGGTTGTCACCGTTTGGGGGCTCGGGTTAATGTAAAGGACTGTGGGAAAATATGTTGAAGAAGCTTGGTCGCCAGCTGTTTGGCTTGGTCCTATTCTGGTTTGCAAGGGGAGTGCTTTCGCTGCGCTATCGGCTGGAGGTGGAAGGCCTTGAAAACCTGGGACCTGAAGCTAGCCGAGGGCAGGGGACGCTTTTTTTGCCTAACCATCCCGCTGAAATCGACCCTTTGATTCTTGAGATGCTACTTTGGGACAAATTCCAGCCCAGGCCCCTGGTCGTGGAGCATTTTTATCATCTCAAGGGTTTTAAGCTGTTTATCGATTACGTCAGAGCGATGCCGCTGCCCACCATGGATACGATCGCTAGCAAATGGCGCGGCAAGAAGGTGGAGAAGCAATTCAACAAGGTTGTAGAAGGACTGCGCAACGGCGAGAACTTCCTGATCTATCCTTCAGGCAGGTTAAAGCATACGGGCCTAGAGGTGCTGGGCGGTGCGTCGTTTGCGCATAGCCTGCTCCAAGTGTACCCTGATATTCGCATTGTCCTCGTGCGCACAAGCGGGCTGTGGGGGAGCATGTTCTCGCGGGCGCTCACCGGCGCCTCTCCCGATTTCGGCAAGACCTTTTGGAAGGGGTTTTGGATTTTGCTTAAAAACGGGATCTTTTTTACGCCGCGCCGCCATGTGCGCGTGGAGTTTGAACTGGCGCCGGCCTCATTTCCTCGTCAGAGTAGCCGCCTCGAGGTGAACAAGTTTTTAGAGGGTTGGTATAACCGCTATCCCAAGATGGGGCCCGAGCCTTTGAATTTGGTCTCCTACGCCTTTTGGCGGAAGGATCTGCCAGAAGTGCTCGCGCCTACTGAAGAACGCGAAGAGGCTGTCGCTGAGCAGTCAGTCTCGCAAAAGATCCAGCAAGAGGTCTTCAAATTCATCAGTACAATCACTAGGCGTCCTGCCGATCAGCTCAAGCGTACGATGCACCTCTCTTTAGATCTAGGACTCGATTCGCTTGACGTTGTACAACTCTATGTCTTTTTGGATGAGCGGTATGAGATTAAAGATTTGCCGCCAGGTGAGCTGCACACCGTAGAGGATGTGCTGCAAGCGGCTGCGGGGTTGCGTAAGGGGACCAAGGTAGCGCCTGCTCTGAGAAAATTAGAGCGGAGCTGGCCTAGTGAAGAGCGCCGTTTCACCCCTGCGATCCCTGAAGGGGCGACGCTGCAAGAGGTGTTTTTGAGGAGTGCTGATCGCTACCGCGATGAGGTGGCTTGCATGGATCGCATCTCAGGCTGCTTGACATATCGGAAGTTGAAAATGGCGGCTCTCATTTTGGCTAGGCAGATGCGCGCCTTGCCAGGCGAGAATGTGGGGGTCATGCTGCCCTCCTCTGTGGGCGCTTATCTCGTGATCTTGGCGATCTTGCTCGCGCGCAAAGTGCCGGTGATGCTCAACTGGACCACAGGTGTACGCGCGCTTGAACACGCTGCTTCTGTGGCCGATCTCAAGGCTGTGATCAGTTCCGACCGCTTTCTCGATCGGCTAGAAAATGGCGACTTCGGAAAGGTAGAGGAAAAGTTTGTGCTCATCGAAGATGTCAGAGCAAACATTAGCTGGAAGCAAAAGCTTGCAGGGCTTTACTTGAGCGTCTTTCGCGCAAGGTATCTTCTGCGCAAGCTCAAGCTCCACGATTTGAAAGCGTCCTCTACAGCTGTCGTGCTCTTCACCAGCGGTACAGAGACGTTGCCTAAAGGAGTGCCGCTGACGCATGAAAACCTCCTCTCCAACCAGCGCGCCTGCATGCAAATCGCGGGGTTGCGCCGCGAGGATATCCTCTACGGCGTGCTGCCGCCATTTCATTCGTTTGGCTTTTCGGTCACGGGGCTCTTAGGGTTGCTAGCTGGTGTGCGCGTGTGCTATGCGCCCGATCCAACCGACAGCCACGGGATGGCGCACGACATAGCGCTTTGGAAGCCAACCATTTTCTGCTGCGCGCCGAGCTTTATTCGCGCACTTTTCCGCGTGGCAGATGTTGATCAGCTCAAGTCAATGCGCCTGGTTGTCTCAGGCGCCGAAAAAACGCCGCAAGAGCTTTTTGACTACGTGGCTGCCAATCTGCCTGGAGCGCAACTGCTCGAAGGGTATGGGATCACTGAGTGTAGCCCGGTGGTGACGATCGACCCCCCTGGAGAGGCGCACCACGGCGTGGGCAAGCCTTTGGATAACCTTGAGCTAATGGTGATCGATCCAGCTACAGATCGATCTCTAGCGCCAGGCGTAGAAGGGGAGATCTGCATCGCCGGCCCGAGCGTCTTTGGCGGGTATCTCGGCGTGAAACGGGATCCATTCTTGAACCTGGAGGGCAAACGCTACTACCGCTCTGGCGATCGCGGCTACATCGCAGAAGATGGGGCCCTGATCCTGGCAGGGCGGCTCAAGCGTTTTGTCAAAATTGGGGGTGAAATGGTCAGCTTGGCAGGGCTTGAGGAAGAGCTGCTCCGCCTAGCTCACGTGCGCAAATGGGTGACGGGTCGCGAAGAGGGTCCGCCGCTTGCCATCAGCGTTTTGGAGAAGGAGGGTGAAAAACCTCTGATTGTGCTCTTCACGACTTTAGACGTCTCTGCAGAGGAGGTCAACGCTGCTCTCAAGGAGTGTGGCTATGGCAAAATCGTCAAAATCGGCGAAGTCAAGAAAATCGGCGAGATTCCCTTGACGGGGACAGGGAAAACCCATTATCGTCTCCTAGACGATTTATTATCCAAGTGACATGCCGCAGCGTATCAAACTTTTTAACACAGAGACCCGCCTCAAAGAGGAGATTGTCCCCATCGATGGGCGCACCATCCGCATGTACACGTGCGGCCCCACCGTCTACAATTTCGCTCACATTGGCAACTTCCGCACTTATGTCTTTGAAGATCTCTTGCGCCGCACGCTAAAATTTTTTGGTTACAATGTGATCCAGGCGATGAACCTGACCGATGTTGACGACAAGACCCTCAAGGGCGCTATCGATAACGGGGTTTCACTCGACACTTTCACCCGCCCATTCAAAGACGCTTTCTTCGAGGATCTCAAAACCCTCAACATTGAGCCTGTCGAACATTACCCTGAAGCGACCGCGTACATCCCAGAGATGGTCTCGATCATTCAGGGGCTCCTCGAGAAGGGCGTTGCTTACCGCGGCAATGATGGCAGTATCTACTTTGCCATCGAGCGTTTTCCTTCTTACGGCCGTCTCTCCCATCTGCACCTCGGTGATTTGCAAGTAGGCGCTTCCAATCGCGTGGTAGCCGATGAGTATGAAAAAGAAAACGCCTCTGATTTTGTGCTGTGGAAGGCTTATGATCCAGCGCGCGATGGAAACATCTTTTGGGAGAGCCCCTTTGGTCAAGGGCGCCCTGGCTGGCATATCGAATGCTCCGCCATGGCGATGAAGCTACTCGGCCAATCGATCGACATCCACGTCGGCGGTGTGGACAACGTGTTTCCCCACCATGAGAATGAGATCGCTCAATCTGAGGCTTTCACTTGCTGCCGCTTTGTGCACCACTGGCTCCACTCAGAGCACCTTTTGGTCGACCACAAAAAGATGTCGAAAAGCCTCGGCAACTTCTACACCCTGCGCGATCTTTTGAAAAAAGGGTACACAGGCAAACAGGTGCGCTACATGTTGCTGCACACCCACTACCGCACTCAGCTCAACTTCACGGTGGCCGGCCTTGATGGCGCCGTCTCCACGCTGCAGCGCCTTTCCGATTTTATCGCACGTCTACGCGCAATTCGCCGCGAGAAGATGCACCGCGCACTCGATTTAATTCTCGAAAAAGCGCTGCCCGACCAGCCCCTCAAACAAGAGATCCGCGATCGGATCCTCTTTGATGTGCGCGCGCAAAAAGATCGCGATATCCTCGACCCAGCTGTACTCGACCCCATCTTGCAGCGCAGCCTACCCAGCAACACGGAAAAACGTGCGATTGCTGATACGATTATGACAAAGGCTAAAGAGGAAAAAGCGCGAAGTACACTCGGCCCAATCCTCGACAAAGCGCTTGCTAGTCATCCTCAAAAGAACCAACTCGTCAAGACGATCATCCACAATGTGCACGATCAGAAAGGGCGCGATATTCTCGATCCTGAAACGATGAAACCCCTATTGCAGAAAGCCTTGCCGACTGAAAAAGCCGCTGTCCAAGGGATCTTGCACGACCTCAAAGAGAAGCGCAGCCACGGCTTTATCCTTCCCATGCTCACCAAAACGATGGAAGCCTTTCAAACTCACCTCGCCGACGATCTCAATATCTCCGCAGCGCTCGCTCCGCTTTTCGACCTTGTGCGCGAGATCAACATTCTCTGCGATGAAGGCAAGATCGGCATCTTGGAAGCGGAAGATGTACTCGATTTCTTAGAGCGCCTAGACCATGTGCTCGGCGTGCTTCCCCTCGAAGAGGAAGCGGAAACGATTCCAGATGAACTCACCCAAGCTCTAGCTCAACGTGAACGCGCCCGCGCAGAAAAGCACTGGAAGTTGGCCGACGAGGCCCGCGACTTGATCCACGCGCGGGGCTATTTGATTGAAGACACCCCACAAGGACCCCGACTGAAAAAACGATGACACAAAAAGCCACTACCAAAGATGAGCTCTACATGCTCAAACTCTTCGACATCGCGAATCGCCGCGGCGACGCGCAATCTGAGGTCGACCGTTTCGAGGTTGGCCGCGCTATTGGTCTGCAAGACCGCGCCATCGAAACCATCACGCGCCTCCTCCTGCAAGCCAACTTCGTCAAAAAAGGAGACGAGGAGAACACCCTCTACCTGACAGATCATGGTCTCCGGCTTGTGCACCATCTTCAGGCTAATCGCAAGTAGTTCGATTGATGTAGTCACTTAATACATAAGGAGAGACTGAGATGGAACCAAAAGACAAGAAGGTAACAGATGAATCTCCAACGACGCAAAACAATCAGGTCCCTTTAGAAGCAAATAGTTCAACAGGCACAACTCTCGTAGAATTTTTTATGCAGGCTCCTTGCCCAGAACTAGATCTCGATTTACGTAGAGATCGGGATGTTGGAGCTAAGGGCGACCACTTGTTCTAACTATTCACCGGGACGCATCAGAGGGAAGTAGATCACGTCGCGGATCGAATGGGCGTTTGTGAAGAGCATGATCATGCGATCGATGCCGACGCCAAGGCCGCTGGTTGGCGGCATTCCTTGACAGATCGATTCGATAAATTCTTCATCCATGGGTGAGGCTTCCTCATCGCCCGACGCGCGTTTTTCCGCCTGCTCCACGAGAAGCTGTCTTTGCAAAATGGGGTCGTTGAGCTCCGTGTAGGCGTTGCAGAACTCGGTGGCGAGGATGAAGGTTTCAAAACGCTCGACAAAGCGCTCTTTGCGCAGTTTGGGATCGCGGTGTAGCTTGCAAAGCGGTGTGGTTTCGATCGGATGATCGATGATGTGGTGGGGCTGGATGAGGTGCTTTTCAGCAAACTCTTCAAAAAGCATGGCGATGAGCGTGCCGCGCGTAGCGCTTTGGATCTCTTTAGGATCGATTGTCTTTGTGTCGAGAAGTAGCTTGCGCAACTGTTCATCGCTCAAAGTATCGACATCGATCTGAGCGTAATGCTTTAAGCTGTCTTTCATCGACAGGCGCTTCCAGGGAGCTTTGAGTTCGAGCGTGATCGTCTCCCCTTCTTTCTCACCGTTGATCGTGAGCTGGGTTTTGCCAAAGAGCTTGAGCGCGATCTCCTCAAAGAGGTTTTCAATAAAGGCCATCGAGTCATTGTAATCCCAGTAAGCCGCGTAGTACTCCAGCGAGGTGAACTCAGGATTGTGGGTGCGGTCGATCCCCTCGTTGCGAAACACTTTGCCAATCTCGTAGACGCGCTGCATGCCGCCGACGATCAATTTTTTAAGCGGGATTTCCAGTGCAATGCGCAGGTACATTTCGAGGTCGAGGGAGTTGAGGTGGGTCTTGAACGGACGCGCTTCCGCCCCGCCGTAGATGTTTTGTAGCACAGGTGTCTCGACTTCAGTAAAATCGTGCCGTTGGAAGTAGTCGCGCACGAGGTGCAAGATTTTAGAGCGCATCGTGAAGGTGTGAACCACGTCGGGATGTGCGATCAGGTCGAGCCAGCGCTTGCGGTAGCGCACGCCTTTATCAGCCAAACCGCTGTGTTTATCAGGCAGCGGCAATAAACTTTTGCAAAGCAGCACCACGCGTTTAGCAAAAAGGGTCAGCTCCCCTTTTTGCGTGCGAAACACATGCCCCTCAATGCCCAGAATGTCGCCAAGATCGAACTTTTTTTCGATGAACTTGAGCGCGTTCATCTCTGCGGTTGGCGTAAAACCTGCGACCTCTGTCAGATCGCGGTTGAACATGATCTGCACGCGCCCCGTTGCATCCTGCACGTGCGCAAAAGCATTTTTGCCCATAGCGCGAAAGAGCACCAAACGGCCTGCCACTTTAAAACTCTCTGTACGCCCCTCAGCGGCCTCTTCGCTATGCCCGATCTCCTTGCCCTCAAAAGCACTCACCAATTGACCTAGCGTGACGCTAGGCGTGAATGTGGGGGGATAGGGGTCGATCCCCATCTGCTCGATCTCCTGCAACTTCTGCAGGCGATTGCGATACTCTTCGTGCTGGTGATACTCTGGCTCAGGAAAAGGCATACGATCCACTCGTTAAAAATGATCCACTATCGTAGCAGGGGAGATGTGAAAATGCAAGTTCATGCACAAATGTTGTGATTTTCATAACTTTTATGCAAAACTGTTTTTAATTTTCTAATTTTCAAGACTTTAAGTAATGGTCTAAAGCACATCAAAATGCTTTTTAAAAAAATGTGGAGAGGGGATCAACGTCGATGAAGAGGCGGATGTCACCTGGGTGGGATCTGGCTTGGATTGCAGCGAGCTGCGTTTGCAAGGTGGTGAGCTTGGTGCCTTTGATGAGGAACTGGAAACGGAAGCGCCCTTTGATGCGGGTGTGGCCGCAGGGGACGACGGGGAGCAGGGTGTAGCTGGCGGGGAGAGTGGCTAGCAGCTCTTTGCGTAGCTTTTCGGCGTAGGTTTTAGTCTCGAGCTCTTTTTCTCCAGTGCAGGTGAGTTTGATCAGATGTGTGAAGGGTGGGTACTCGAAGAATTTGCGCGCCTCGATTTCGAGTTCAAAGAAACGCTCGAAATTCTGCTGCTCCGCAAGGTGGATGACGGGGTGCTCGGGTAGCTGGGTTTGGATGATCACTTCGCCTGGAAGGGCGGCTCTACCGGAGCGACCTGCGACTTGTGTCAGGAGTTGAAAGGCGGATTCTGAGGCGCGGAAATCGGGGATTTGGAGGTGGCCGTCTGTGTTGAGCACGCCCACTAAGGTGACGGCGGGAAAATGGAGACCTTTGGCGATCATCTGGGTGCCGATTAGCACATCGGCTTTGCCGGCTTTGAATTGTTTGAAAAGGATCTCGTGGCTCCCTTTGTGGCGGGTGGTGTCGGCGTCAGCGCGCAGCGTACGCACTTCGGGCAGGATTGCTTTGAGGGCGCGCTCGACCATCTCGGTACCAGCGCCTTTGAAGCGGAAGTCCTCTTCGGCGCCGCAGTTGGGGCACTGGCGCGGTGGAGGCGAGAGCAGGTGGTCGCAAAGGTGGCAGGCGAGCAGGTTCTCGCCGCGGTGGAAGGTGAGGCGCACATCGCAATGGGGGCATTGCAGGATGTGGTTGCACTTCATGCACATCTTAGCTGTGTGGTAGCCACGCCGGTTGAGAAAGAGCAGGGTCTGCTCGCCGCGCTCTAAGCGTTTTTTAATCGCTTCGATCAGTTGTTCTGAGAAGAGGGTGTAGCCGCGGTGTCTTTCAAACTCGGGGCGCATGTCGACGATCTGGATTTTGGGCAGCGTTGCGTGATCAGCGCGTTTTTGTAAGATGCTGAGAGCGTATTTTCCGGTGGTGGCGTTGTGGTAGCTCTCCAAGCTAGGTGTGGCGCTGCCTAGCACCACGGTGCAACCGCACAGTTTGCCGCGCATCACGGCGATGTCGCGCGCGTGGTAGTTGGGGGCCTCGTCGGTCTGTTTGTACGAGCCTTCGTGCTCTTCGTCGACCAAGATGAGGCCGAGATTGGGAACAGGGCTAAAAATGGCTGAGCGCGCGCCCACGACGATGGGGGCATGGCCGGCATGGATCTGGTGCCACATGTCGCGCCGCTCCCCGTCAGAGAGGCGGTGATGGAGGATGGCGATTTTTTCCTTGAAGCGCCCTTTCAGCCTGTCGATGGTCTGCGCGGTGAGAGCAATTTCTGGGACGAGGAAGATCACCCCTTTGCTGAGTTGCAGCGCCGCTTCAATCGCTTGTAGATAGACCTCCGTTTTGCCGCTGCCGGTGATTCCGTAGATCAGGCGCGTTTGGAACTTGGCAGATTGCAGATCTGCGCGAATCTCCTGCAGCGTTTTTTGCTGCTCATCATTGAGTGTTTTGGGTTTGGTGGGGAAATACTCTTGATCGGAGAGCGGACAGCGCTCGATCTCCATCATCTGCGCTGCCAAAATCTTTTGCTTGATGAGGGTGTCGATAGGGCTGCGTGTGAGGCTACCTTTCTCCATCAGCTCGGTCAACAGCATCCCTTTAGGGTTTTGGAGGAGCAGCTCTAGCACTTGCGCCCTGGCAGGGTAGCGCGTGCGCAGCTCTTTGCAAAGTGCGATCAGCGTCGCTCCGGCGATGAGGGGCTTGACCCACAGCTGCGCTTTGGCTTGCACATTTTTGCGGATGGTGGCGGGCAGCAGCGCTTTCATGACTTTGTGCAAGGGACAGCAATAGTACTGCGCCATCCAGCTAGCTAGTTTTAAAAGATCAGGGGAGAGATAGGGTTTGTCGGAGAGGACCTCTATGATCGCTTTTAAGTTCGGGAATTCACTGCGCGCTTTGAGCTCCACGATGGTTCCCATGCGCATAGAAGATCCTACTGGAATCTTGACACGCGCTCCAGGATAGGCTTTGCCGTATAGAATTTCTGGAATCTTGTAATCGAGGCATTTATCGATCGCGTTATCGAGGACGACGGCGGCGATTTCTAGCGGTTGAAGAGCTGGCATAGGTGTTTCCAAAGCGCCGCCTTGTTCTCTTGGGGCTGATCGTAGGCGCTTGCTTCTTGCAACGTGAGCAGAGGGATTTTGCCGAGATAAGCCTCACCTGTGGCGGGATGGCCGCTATAATAGCGCATGATCTCATTAAAGTGGGAGATGCCAGCGGTGGCAATGATCAACTTCACGGGATTTTGCTCCAGGAAGGTGTCCCAGCGCTTCTCCCGCTCTAAACGTGCACCGGCGATCAATTTAGCTTTTCCTAGCTTTTGATCGATCGCTTTCGCGAGGTTTTTGAGCAGGTTCAGCGTAGCTTCATCTTGCTCAAACGAGATAAGCACGACATCGACTTGGCCAAGATTCTCCTGATAGCTGCTCAACACCTTTTTAGCGGTGTGATCTTCCGGAACTAGCTCCGCCAAGGAAAGGGAAGGGGCGATTTTGCCTAGCAGCGAGCGGATCTGTTTAGCGTCAGTTTCTGGCTTGGCACCATGCTTGGGGCTCTTAGAGACCGTCATAACAGAGGATTCAACAGGTGAAGTTAGAAGTGCTTTGAGCTCCTTTTGCGCGGCCGCAACAGGGCTTGGAGCGGGCTTAAACGGCAAAGTAGTGGGGTTGGAAGGTTTTGGCTCAGCGATCATCGGTTCTCGATAGAGGGCTTGGAATTCGGCTGGTGTCACAAACTCCGCTGTTTCGCTCTCCCTCACAAAGGTCGTAGTCGATTTCAGCAAGTTGAGAAAATCTTTTTCAAAAGACACAGTCGAGCTCCGCCAGGAGGTTTTTAAGTTCAGGTATCAGAGAGATAAATCCGCGCTGATGATAGCTGGCGCAAAGCTTTTCTTCTAGTTGCTTAAAATTCTTTGGAAATAAGCGGTGCAAGAGGGATTTGAGGCTTTCAGGAGCTAATAATGGACCGATATCTGCGCGGTGCTTTAGCAAAAAGAAGATGAGATTCTCATCGCTTTTGCAACGCTTAAAAAGGGGCTCCATGGCTTGAAAGAGCTCTTGCAATTTCAGATAGGTCGTCACTTCATCTTTTGACTTCGAGGTGGAGAGTTTATGGAAAGTGCGCTCAAAGCGCGCTATGGCACGCGGGATCTCGGGAAAGAGCTCCTTCAAAAAAAGGGAGTGGTCAAAGAGGCGATTCATGGGAGAGATTGGGCGAGCCCAGTCATATGGGAAATGGCGCAGCGAGGTGACATCTAAGGCTTCTAAACAGTGGTTTTCAGTCAGGCCTTTGCGCAATGCGAAAATCTCAGAAGCAAGAAACTGGAGCAAAAGCGCGCGATTCGGCTTTTCCCAGATCATAGCAGGCGAAAATGGCGAGTGAGCCTTTCCTTGCATCTCTCTTTCCTTCTTATCGAGAGGCCATACTCCCCCCGTGCGATAGAGTATTGCAAAAGGGAGAATGGATGACAAGGGATTTTTTAAGTTCTTTGATTGTGAGTGCTTTAAAACCGTTTTTGGAGGGTGTTAGGTTCTTGAGAGGGCATTTGGAATACGGCTGGTGGGTGTTTTTTACTTAGCGTAGGGGATTTGCCAGTAAGGGTGGGTCGGATCGTTCTCGTATTTGCCAGTCGTAGGATTTAAAATCTTAGCCGGTGCTAAGTTCTCTCCATAGCGCATTTTGAGGTAAGTTTCGATCTGGTTGGGGATAGGGACTTCGATCCCATCGAACTGAGCGCATTTGAGCGGGAAGATCACAGCATAGGGAGTTGGAATCTGGAAGCGCCCCTCGCGCACTTTCCACGAGGCGGGCATGAAACTGTTTTCGTAGTGGGAGAGGATGTAGCGCGCTTGACTCGCCTCTTCATCGATAGCAAAGTGGTAGATGTCGATGTAATTGCGCGTCTCACGGACATACACGCGCAAATAACTTTGCGGAACCAAGCGGTTAGACCAGTCTTGGATCGCGTACTTAGCGCGATCGAGCGCGCGGAGCGCGCGGTAAACATTGTGAAAATCAGGCTGCAATACCGCAATGTCGATATCCCCATCCCAAGGGATCATTCCGCCATAGCGGAAAACGCCCAGGCAGGTGCCGGCATCCACCCAAAAGCAGATCCCGTGCTCTTTTAATAGCGCGCTGATGGCTTTCAACGCCTCCTTTTCGGGTGCTAGTAGCTCAAGCTCATCCATGTTGCGCGCATAACCTTGCGAAGGCACACTCTCGCTGGATTGATAAGCGGGTAAACCGATCGCTTGGTAATACTCTGCCTGGGAGCCGACATAAGCACTCGAGAGCGAATGAACGATTCTTTGATGGCGCTCACGCACATCAACAGATAGGAACGCTAGCCCCTTCAACGCTGCACCGAGCGTGAGACTAAAAGGGGAGGTAGCCAGTGCTCCGGCTGTGTGGAGCACCAAATGTTCATGGTAGTCAAAACGCTGCTGGAACTCGTAATGCCCATCTGCTTGCGGCAGTGCCAACTGCCCTGCGAAGAGATACTGTAGTGGCATCAGCAAACGATTCCCAGTTGCTTCCAAAAGGCTGGCATCTTGCGCGGCAAAATTCAAGAAAACGCATGTGGAAACTAAATGATAAAAGGTGACCAGAGGCATGCAGAGATAAGCGATCCAATCCAGGCACTTTTCAAGCATATACCGGACCCTGTTGATTTGTAAAAACTTCTGCTCGATCTTTTCCCGCTAGAAGCGATATTCGGCCTCACCAACTTATCTTCAAGTTTGCCTCGGCCTCCATATCGCTTCGATCGGCAAAATCTCGTCGCATAAATCTTCACCTCTCAACAGAGTCCGGTATAATTTCTCGCGAAATGCAGATATAGCACCCCCAACGTAATCTTTTGCTTGAAAAAAGCAAAGAGAAAGCTCTATTTTCCGATTATGAGAAGTTTAAGTTTGGCCATTTGCATTTTCCTCTCCTCAAGCGCGTTTGCCTCCGCTTCCCCTTCGCTCGCATGCGAAAAGAAGTGGGGTGAGCTTGAGATCTATGGCAAATTGCTGAAGCGCTACCGCCTACGCGCTGAGAATTTCCCCGAAGGCAAGCATTTTCGCCTCTATGTGAAGTGGTACAACGGCGAGGAAGCGGAGATGCTCAGCTACTCAGCCAATCACAAGGGACATCTCATTCTCGAAATGCCTGAAAAGAAAAAAGACCCCTTCTACGCTCTCTGCCCGCTCAAACGGGGCGAGCGGATCGAATTTTTCATGCGATCGGAAGAGGATTCCGCTGTGATGGTGCATGCCTCCGTGGTGCCTTTTCCCAACGACCTTAAAACACCCAGCGGTATTAAGCTCTCGCTCGAGCTGCAGAGTCATGCAGGAGATCGATTCCTGCTACGCGGCGAAGGCTTCCAGCCTGGAGAGACTCTCGAGGTCAACTGTCAGTACCAGACGCAATTGACCAATTATGCTACAGAAGCTACGGCAGATGGAGTGATCGAAGTCCCCGTGCGCCTAGAGCTTAAAGAGAATGAATCTGGAGAGGCGCTGCTGATCCTGCGCCGGCCCAGCGAAAAGATCGCCTTTCCCTTCCAAGTGGGCGAGCCTGCCCTCGAGATCGCAGGAGCTTGCTGCCTCGAATTCCGTTAGGGGAGGGAGGGAGCGGGTCTAGCCACAGAGTCACAGAGAACACAGAGAGGGCACAGAGGGGAGCAGCGTCTTATTTTCGCGGGCGAAAATGAGACGAGCTCTCGCGGCCGCAGTGGCCGCGAAGAAAACAGGCTTTAAGTTCTTCGCGGACGATTTCGCCGCGAGAGCGTGTTCCGCTTTCGCTTCGCCCGCGAAGGCGGGACATCTCTTTCTTTTTCTCTGTGCTCCCTCTGTGTTCTCTGTGACTCTGTGGCTAATCCCCTCCCCCTGGCTTGCGGGAATCTAACCGGGCAGCTGCAACGGCATCGGCCTTTTGAGCAGGCTCATGGGCAGGCGCACTTGTGGGAACGGCGTGGAGTGCTGCATAGCGTGGAGGCATATGGGAATGGTTGGTCAAACGCAGGACAGAGCGCAATCGCCAATCTTCTATTGGGGTTCTTTGAACAGGTTGTGCCATGCGCCTCAATCTTTAAATAGTGCGTCGACGTAGCTTTGCGCGTCAAAGGGGAGGATGTCGTCAGCTCCCTCGCCAATCCCAATCCACTCAACGGGCACACCTAATTTTTGGTAGATGGACAAAACAATGCCCCCTTTGGCTGAGCCGTCGAGTTTGGCGAGGAAGATGCCTGAGAGGGGGGTGAATTGGTGGAAGATCTGCGCTTGATCGATGGCATTTTGCCCTGTCGTGGCGTCGAGTACGAGCAGGGTTTCATGCGGCGCTGATGGGACGACTTTTTGGCTGACGCGTTTTACCTTTTCTAGCTCTTGCATGAGGGCTGTTTTATTTTGCAGCCGCCCGGCGGTGTCAATGAGGACGATGTCGATGCCGCGTGCTGAGGCTGCGGTTAGCGCGTCGAAAACGACGGCGGAGGGGTCGCCTCCAGGCTGTCCACGCACAATGGGGACGCCGAGCCGCTCTGCCCAGTTAGCGAGTTGGTCGATCGCGGCAGCGCGGAAGGTGTCAGCGGCGGCCAGCAGGACTTTTTTGCCCTCGCGGTGGTAGAGATGGGCTAATTTGGCAATCGAGGTGGTTTTGCCTGTGCCATTGACGCCGACGACGAGGATCACGCGCGGCTCACCGACGGCGGGCTCTTTTTTTATGCTTTTGGCGGGCTGGGTCAGGATGGAAAGAGCGTAGTCTTGAAAGATCTGCAAGAGCGCGCCAATCTCTTGGGTGGGCTGGCGGCGCAGCTCTTCGCGCAAGTGTGCGACGAAGGCGCCGGCGCTCTCTGCGCCGAGGTCTGCCTCATAGAGGATCTGTTCAAGCTGCTCAAAGGTCTCTTCGTTCCACGGCTTGCCAAAAAGAGCGCGCATGCGCTGCGCTAGCATGGAGCGCGTTTTGCTTAAAGCCTGCTTGATCTTCTGAAAACTCGACTTAAAGAATCCTAGCATGGCTCACTTTTAGGTTGATGGAAAAAAATACTCTATCAGATAAGGAAATTGGAGAGAAGGGCCGCGAGAGACGATTGCCGAGTCACGGCAGGTTCAATAAGGAGACGAAGCGATGAACACCCATGAGTTTCAAGCTAAAGAGATTCTAAAAAAGTATGGGATACCCATCCCAGAATTTGGAGTCGCGCATAAGATCCATGAGGTCGAGAGCATCATCAAGCGTCTGCACTTGCAAGAAGCTGTGGTTAAGATCCAGGTGCATGCAGGGGGCAGAGGCAAGGCTGGTGGCGTGAAATTTGCACGTAGCCCTGAAGAGATCATCCATACAGCTGAAAAGCTCATCGGGATGCGCATGGTCAACAATCAGACTGGGCCTGAGGGGGTTGTGGCGCACCAAGTGATCATCTCCAAACCTGTCGACATCAAAAAAGAGTATTATCTGGGGGCCGTGATCGATCGGCAGCACGGCGAACCGATCTTGATCGCTTCACCCGAAGGGGGCGTCGAGATCGAAGAGATCGCTGCCAAGCATCCTGCACGCATTTTGAAGCTGCCGATTGAGCTCGATGGCCGTATGCGCGGCTACCGCCTCGCGCGCCTCGTGAAATTCATGGGATGGAGCGGTGAGCAAGCTAAAGCGGGTGCGCACATCGCCTCAGGACTCGCGCGCGCCTTCATCGACACCGACGCATCGCTACTTGAGATCAATCCCCTCGTGGAAGATCAAGAGGGCAAGCTCTGGGCGCTCGATGCCAAGCTGTCCATCGACGATAACGCCCTCTACCGCCAACCTGAGATTGCGGCGTTTTACGACCCCACTCAGCAGTCGGCGCATGAAGTGGCGGCTAAAGAGTACGACCTCGCCTACATCGCTCTCGATGGCAATATCGGTTGCATGGTCAATGGTGCCGGCCTAGCTATGGCGACGATGGATATCATCCAGTACTACGGCGGCAAGCCTGCTAACTTTCTCGATGTCGGTGGCGGTGCTTCGAAAGAGAAGGTCGCAGCTGGCTTTAAGATCATCTTAAGCGATCCTAAGGTCCAGGCGATCTTAGTGAATATCTTTGGTGGCATCATGGATTGCGGCGTGCTGGCGCAAGGGATCATCGAAGCGATGCGCGAGCTTGGGATCAAAGTGCCTCTCGTCGTGCGTTTAGAGGGCACGAGTGTCGAAGAGGGGAAGAAACTCCTGGAGAGATCCAAGCTGCCTATCATCGCAGCGGACGGACTAGCGCAGGCTGCGGAAAAAGTTGTGGCAACACTGAGGTAGAGGATCAATGAGGCTATCTCTCTATTTAAAAAGCATGCTTTTCGTGTCTTTTTCCACATCTTTCAGAGCCGCTTCTTGGCCTACTTATTCAAGTATGTCCCACGAAGCGACTCTAAAATCTGTGAAAAGATCCCTCAAAAATCAACGTTTTAAAATAGTGAGATAGCCTCATGGCCATTTTAATCAATAAAAAGACCCGCGTGATCACGCAAGGTATCTCGGGAAAATCGGGGCGTTATCACACGGAACAGTGCCTCCTCTACGGCTCGCAATTCATGGGTGGCGTCACACCGGGCAAGGGGGGACAAGATGTGTTTGGCTTGCCGATCTTCGATACTGTCTATGAAGCCAAGCGCGCTACGAATTGCGATGCGAGCATGATTTTTGTGCCAGCGCCTTATGCTGCCGATGCTATTTTAGAGGCGGAAGATGCTGGTATCGCTTTGATTGTCTGCATCACAGAGGGGATTCCTATTCGCGATATGCTCGAGGTGAGCCGCGTGATGCGAAATAGCAAACGCAGCCGCCTGATCGGACCCAATTGCCCCGGCGTGATCACGCCAGGCGAGTGCAAAATCGGCATCATGCCCGGCTATATCCATACGCGCGGCAGAGTTGGGATCGTCTCCCGCTCCGGCACATTGACCTATGAAGCTGTGTGGCAAACGACAGAGCTTGGCCTGGGGCAAACTACCTGTGTAGGTATTGGTGGAGATCCTTTGAACGGAACCAATTTTATCGACGTACTTAAGCTTTTTGAGCAAGATCCTGAAACCGAGGGGATTTTGATGATCGGCGAGATCGGCGGAAGCGCTGAGGAAGAGGCAGCTGAGTGGATCAAGCACCACTGCAGCAAACCTGTGGCTGCGTTCATTGCAGGTGTGACAGCGCCACCAGGGCGTCGCATGGGGCATGCCGGCGCGATTATTTCTGGAGGAAAAGGAACTGCAAAAGATAAAATGCAGGCGCTTCGTTCCGCTGGCGCGTTTGTCGCTGAATCTCCAGCAGAGATGGGGCAAACGATGCAAAAAGCTCTGCAGGAAAAACGATGATACGCTTTCCGGGTCGCATACCGGTCTCTATCTATCCCACTTTTTGGATTTTCGCAGCTCTGATCGGCTATATCAACAGTCAGAGTTTTATCGGGACGCTGATCTGGATTGGGATCATCTTCATCTCTGTGCTCATTCACGAATACGGCCATGCCCTCACGGCGCTGCTCTTTGGCCAGAAACCCCGCATCGAGCTCGTTGCGCTGGGTGGCCTAACTTACCACGACGGACAGCAGCTCTCTTTCCTCAAGCAGTTTTTTATCGTGCTCGACGGCCCACTCTTCGGCTTTATGCTCTATGTGGTCTCAGCGCTGCTCTTGCAAATCCCCTCACTTGCGCAAGGGATGAGCGGCTCGATCCTCTCGCTTATCAGCGTTGTCAACCTCTTCTGGACCATTGTCAACCTACTTCCCGTCTTTCCACTCGATGGAGGCCAGCTTCTACGCATCATTCTAGAGAGGATTTTTGGGTTCAAAGGCTTTAAATACGCCCTCTACACCAGTGTTGTTGTGGCTATACTCATCTCACTCGGTTTTTTCCTCTACCAAGCCTTCATCATCGGTGCGCTTTTTTTCCTGCTCGCTTTTCAGAGCTTTGACACTCTACGTCGCACCAAGCACCTCACGGCTAGCGACCGCGACGATAGCCTGCGCGATCTTTTGCTGAAAATTGAAGAGAAGATGCAAGCGGGCCATAAAGAGGAAGCGATCGAACTTTGCAACAAGGCGCGCGCTAAAGCCAAAGAGGGGATGCTCCACGCCATGGCGACCCAGTATCTGGCGCTGATGAAATACGACGCAGGCGAGTCGAAAGAGGCTTACGAGCTGCTGCGCTCTGTGCGCGATGACTTAGCCGGCGACACCCTATGCCTGCTCCACAAAGCCGCCTACGATCAGAAAGATTTTGCTCTCGTAGCAGAGCTTGGGCCCACCTGTTTTCAAACCTGGCCCACTGTCGACACCGCGCTGCGCAACGCGGTCGCACACGCCGAGCTCAAACAAGCGACACCAGCGGTCGGCTGGTTGCAGACCGCCGTGCAAGAAGGTCTTGAAAATATCAATCAGGTTCTTGCAGAGAAGTTTTTTGACTCTATTCGCGCCGATCCCATCTTCCAAGAATTCATTCAGGCGATGAAGAAGGGGAACTGATCGGAATCGCCAGCAAATCGCGCAGCGAAAAATCCAATGTGCGCGAAGCCATCGAGCCTGTGAACCCCACACTTCGTAGCATGGCATCTCTTTCTGCTCGGGCGGTTTTGGATTGTGCGGGGTCCTCTGCTGTGGTAGGGCGACTGAGGATGGCTCTAATATGGCTTTGTACACTCTCTGCAAGAGAGAACCTTTCCAATATTTTCTCATATTCAAGTCTGCCCAGCCCTTCGAAATTTCGCATTTCTGTATCTACGAAATAAGCGCCGTCTCGTGTGATAAAAATATTAAAGTCGTGCAGGTCGAAGTAGCCCGTGCCCTGAAGCACGTGCAAAAACTCCATCGATTCTTGGTCGTCTGGGATATAGCCTGTAGGACGTGGGATTTTTTGTGCTTTAACCGCAAAACTTGTGCTTGAGAACTCACATGAGCATCGCGAAGAGCTGATGTTAAAAGTACATGTATCTGATTCTGTTTCTAAAACGGCGATTGTAAACGGTGTTTTGGGATAGGACACACCTAATGCATCGATCGTATATTGGATCCGATCGGTGCCGGTTAAGCGTCCAAAATCCGACCCTTTACCCACAAAACCATTGCCTTCATCACGGCATTTTGAGTTGGGATCAACAGGATCTGGTGTGCTCGTGACGGGGTATCTTGCATAGTATTCAGCTTGTGTCAAAATTCTGCCCGCGCGCCGCAGGGCTTGTAGATAATTCCAGATCTCACCTCGAATGGTCACTATATCCATGTTCGGCCCTAGAATAAAGCCTGGCTCGTGCGCGAATGATGGTGGCTGCAGCCCAAGTTGATTCAGTCTTGCAACAAAAGCCTCACGACAGTAGAGATTGCCTACGCGATAGAGCTGGGCTTTGAGATCGGGAGAGAGTGCTATGAAATCTGTATCAGCAAACTCTAAATCGTTATTGTAAGCTCTTTGCATCCACACATCTGCTGCGCTTATCCACACATCTGCTGCGCTTAAAGGCAGTCCCTGCGCTTGCATCGCATGTAGGATGATTTGAGCTGCTTTAAGGTCACCTCGCAATAAGGCTTGAGCATAGGGAGCTGAATTTGAAATGAGTGCAGCTGGATCCAACTCAAGGATGATGCTAACAGTTTCTGCAATCTGAAAGTGCTTTTCCAGTAGGCTTTTTCCCGTAGCGGAGTCAGGCGTATGGAGGTCGGGATGAAAGCCAAGCTCTTTGGCAACCTCTAAAACCTTCCGACACCGGACGCTTGGGAGTTGAAAGAAGGTAGCCCTGCGCTCACCTTGAAAAAGCGACTCGAGCACACCTTTTTTGCTGTCTATAGGGTAAGAGGGGTCTTGCAAAAGAGCATCGATCCCTTCTAATGTGGGACTAGCAAACACCAGCTCTTCTAACGTATGCGGGCCTTCATAGAGAGAGTAGGTGTCATCTGCATTTTCTCTTAAGATGCGCGCCACAGTGTTAGGACCCATCTTGACTTGCCCAATGCAAAGCGTGCCCTCTTCAAAATCTTGATCGGCAAAAGTCTTTGGCCTTAGAAATGTATAGACACCTTCATGAAAGCGCGTGCCTTGCGTTAGGCTATCATCACTTGGATCAAAACGCCCTTCTTCTACTTTGCCATCAGGATAACGGCGTATTTTTTCGCGAGCATCTACAACGCGCTCTTCGGTGACACCGCTGGCGAAGGTGGTGTAGGTTGTTCCACTCTCTGTATTTTTCGACGCAATTTTAGGCGCAATTGTCCAAGCAGTCCCATTGGGACACAGCTTTAATTCAAAGTGCTGCCCTAGAGTCGCTAGCGTATCTGCAGATATGTTTGGACCGTGAACGGACCTTCGGAGTTGATTGGGAAGAGGCGGATCTAAAGGGATCTCTTCAATACTAAATCTCATATGCAAGGCTTCTACCCGCTTAGAGAGTTCCCTTACCCCAGCTTCTGTAATGGGGAAAACTTTTTTACTCTCTTCCAAATGGGGCAATTGAATGTGGGCAACTCTTCCTGAGGAACTGAGAGCTTGAGTGGACATAGTTAAACATTTTATGTGTGTTTTTCAAATAACTTAGTTAAAATTATAGCATATTAATTTATAAATTTAAATAGCTAGTATGTCTTGTCGATTTCTAATGAGTTTGAACTTGTCGATTTTATGAACCTATCCTAGTAAAATTTGCAGCCACATAAATACTAATCCCAACACAGCAAAAGCACTCCATGCCTCTGGTAATCGCTCCCAGCGCATCAAAAGCCTCCTGCATTTTCTTTTAAGCCACGCAA
>Ga0247727_10003404_pt1 | contig 35173 bp, 33 predicted proteins | sample WisWelCaveWW1625_FD_202498 | JGI IMG/M metagenome (GOLD analysis project Ga0247727, IMG submission 202498) | Biofilm microbial communities from Wishing Well Cave, Virginia, United States - WW16-25 | ecosystem: Environmental > Aquatic > Deep subsurface > Groundwater > Cave microbial mat | place...
ACGCTTGTCAAGAGCAAATTGCATTACAACAAGGTGCCGTGGAAGGATGTCGTGATTTCTGGCTTTGTCTTGGACCCGCTCGGCGAGAAGATGAGCAAGAGCAAGGGCAACATCGTCGAGCCACAGGCTATTCTTGCGAAATACAGCGCTGACGCCATGCGCTACTGGGCAGCAGGAAGCAAGCTAGGCGAAGACATCGCCTATCAGGAGAAAGAGCTTGTCTCAGGCGATCGCTTTGTGACGAAATTATGGAATGCTGCTCGTTTTGCCGCGATGCACCTAAAGGATGCTGACTGGAAGAAGCTCGTGAAGAAAGAGCCTACAGAGATTCTCGACCAGTGGATTCAGCATAGGCTCGCTGTAACGATAGAAGAAGCAACAAAAGCCTTCGACCAATATGAATATGCGCGCGCAAAGACCGCGATAGAGCAATTCTTCTGGAAAGACTTCTGTGATAATTATCTAGAGCTTTCAAAGCAGCGCCTTTACTCGCCAAAGACGCCTGAGGAAAAAGAAAGCGCGCAGATCGTCATAGCAAAGTGCCTCAGCGCATTGGTCAGGCTCTTTGCGCCCTTCACGCCATTCATCACCGAGGAACTTTATCACAATTACCTTCACACGCACGAGGGCTATCCAAGCGTGCATGTCTCAGGCTGGCCTGAACCGCTTAAGAAATATGAAAAGGCAGACAAGGTTGGCCAGATTGTTTGTATGGTACTGATGAGTGCTCGCAAGACAAAATCTGAAAAGAAGCTCTCCATGAAGGCGCCGATCAAGAAGATTGTCATAGAGACAGATGTCGACATCAAACCAGCGCTTTCTGATCTGCAGGCGACAACAGCAGCAGAAAAAATTGAAGTGAAAAAGGGCCTCAAGGACGCTCTCGCGCGCATTCAAGTAGCTGATTAATCAAAGCCTATTCTCGCGCTCAGCATCTGCCGTTCAAGATCGTAATAACTGAGTCCTTTTCGCTTGGCGTTCCTTATTTTCTCGTTCAATGCCGCAAGAAACTTGGCGAGCCGCTCAAGCACAAGCTCTTCATCCTGCATCCACCTGATATGTACCAGTCCAGAGAGAGGGTCGTCGCCGAAAGAGCTGCTGGCATGCGCCTTCTTCAGCTTCTCCCTGATTTCCTTGAATATTTCATCTGCCTGCTGCATCGGCTGCTCTAGTCGCAACTGCTTTACGAGCGCCTTTTCCTTGCCGTCGTTAAGCAGCACGCGTATCTCAAGATGCTCATCGCGCGCATTATATGCAGACACCTCTGCAGAAATGAACTTCACTGCGACGCTTTTCATCGGGAGACGGCAACAGCAACAAATATATAAAGCTCGCCCTCTTCGAACCGGGTATGGGGGAACTCTGGATTCATCAATACAGACCGCGCACTCTTAAGGCTGTTCCGCAAGAGGGAATTGCCAAGCTTGACGCGTTCGTCAGGAATTTCTCAAAGCAGAAGAAGCGCGCCATGTTGCTTTACGGTCCTTCAGGCACGTGCAAGAGTTGCGCAGTGCACGCGCTTGCCCAGGATTTAGGATGGGAAATAATAGAGGTAAATGCATCTGACACAAGAAATGAGGAGCAGATCCACGAGCGCTTGGGCAACGCGATCAAGCAGCACTCGTTGTTCTTCCCTGGCAAGATCATACTTGTTGACGAGATAGACGGTTTGTCTGGCACTGCTGACAGGGGCGGAGTGCCTACTATTGTCGAGCTCATCGCGCAGACAAGGTTTCCAGTCATCCTGACTGCTCAAGACCCCTGGGACAAGAAGTTCTCTACCTTGCGCTCAAAGTCAGTCATGGTCGAATTCCCTGCCATACAAGCAGACGCGATCGCGGCGGTCATGCAGGACATTTGTTCGAAGGAGAACATCTCTGTAGACTCAACTGCTCTCAAGACGCTTGCCAGGCGTTCTGGCGGAGACTTGCGCTCGGCAATCAACGACTTGCAGATCGTGGCTCATGGGAAAGCAATCACGCAAGACAGTATCGCCCTGCTCGGCGAGCGAAACAAGCTCGAACAGATAGAGCAAGCACTTGTCAAGGTCTTCAAGAATTCTGATCCTGCGCTCGCGCTAGGAGCATTCGATAACACTGACACTGACGTGGACGAGATATTCCTTTGGCTCGAGCATAATCTTGCGAAAGAATACACAAACCCAGATGATCGCGCAAGAGCCTACGACATTTTGAGCAAGGCAGATGTCTTCCGCGGCAGGATACGCAGATGGCAGCACTGGCGCTTCCTCAGCCACATCTTCGAGCTACTCACAGCAGGCATTGCTGTCGCAAAGGACAAGCGTTCCACAAGCCCGCCGAAATACGAGCAAAGCAAGCGTCTCCTCACTATCTGGATGGCTAACATGAAGTACAACAAGCGCAAGAACATCGCACAAAAACTGGCAGACGCCACGCATTCATCATCTCGCAAGACTATCCAGCATACCTTGCCCTGGCTGCAGGCAGCGATAAAGAGCAAGCCTGAACAAGCACAACAGATTGCAAAAGAGCTGGATTTGGACGACGAAGAGCTCACTTGGCTCGTGACGCATTAATGCCCGTGCCCGCCTAGATAGATGTTCTTGATCTTTGGATTCTTTAGGACGCTTCTTCCGCCCTTGAGCGCGACTTTGCCTTCTTCGAGGACAAATATCTGGTCTGCTATCGCGCAGGCTGCCTTCGCGTTCTGTTCGACCATTAACACTGTCGTGCCTTCTTTGTTTATGTCTTGGATGCGCTGGAAGAGTTCTTGCGTTGTCTTTGGCGCGAGACCAAGAGACGGCTCGTCAAGCAGCAATAATTGCGGGTCTTGCATCAATGCTCTGCTCATTGCGAGCATTTGTTGTTGCCCTCCAGATAGAGAGAAAGCATTGGCATTTAGTTTCTGCCGCAGGTCAGGGAAATGACTTAGCACTTCATCCATCCGTGTCTCAATAAGTTCCTTGCCTTTGGTCATATACGCGCCCATCTCCAAGTTTTCCTTTACAGTCAGATTGCTGAACACCTGTCTTCCTTGCGGCACGATGCTTATGCCGAGCTGTATGCGCTCGTGTGTTGGCAGCTTTGTGATGTCCTTACCCTTGTAGATGATGCTTCCTTTCCTGATGTCGCAGAGGTTGAACACGCTCTTGAGCACTGTGCTCTTTCCTGCTCCATTTGGTCCGATGAGGACTGCGATCTCTCCTGGCTTGATCACCATTTCGATGCCGAATAATGCCTTGAGCCTTCCGTATCCTGCTTCCAGATTCCTGATAGTCAGCAAACTACTTGCCAAGATATGCCTCCAAAACGCGCTTGTTCTTGCGCACCTGCGCTGGTGTTCCTGATGTCAGCACTGTTCCTTCATTCAGCACGATGACTTCGTCGCTTATGCTCATCACAAAGTCCATGTCGTGCTCTATGAGCACAATTGTCTTGCCTTGCTTCTTCAAATTCTTGAGTATGCTCTTGAGCTCTTGCCTGACTTTTGGATTCACTCCTGCAGTTGGCTCGTCTAGCATCAAGAGCTCGTGTGGCAGCAATAATGCTCGCGCAATCTCAAGTAATCTTTGGTTGCCATAACTTAGTTCGCCTGCGATCGTGTCAAGCTCGCGTGCATAATTCACTTGGTCAAGTGCTTTCTGCAGTTCTTTGTCGCTTGCCTGACGCGCAATCAGCAAGTTGTCGCGTGCACTCATGTACTTGAACACTTTTGCTAGTTGGAATGTCCTGCTTATTCCTGTCCTGGCGACTTCGTACGGTCTCAAGCCAGTGATGTTCTTCTTCTTGAACCACACTGTTCCCTTGTCCGGCTTCAGGATGCCTGTGATCAGGTTGAATGCAGTCGTCTTTCCTGCTCCGTTTGGCCCGATGATGCTCGTGATAGTGCCCTCTCTCACTCCGAAAGTGCAGTTGTGCACCGCATACACTCCTCCGAAGTGCTTGTCTAGGTTGTAAACGCGCAGCAGCATGTTGTTCATTGGAAGTCCACCTTTCCAAAGATGCCTTTTGGCCGATAGATGAGTATGAGCAAGAGGATCAATGCGAACAGCATCTCTCGCATTGGTCCTACAAGCGCGCTCGGGAATCCTATGAATCTCAACGGTTCAGGTATTAGCAGGATTATTGTCGCGCCGAGCAAAGAGCCAGGTACGCTCGCCAAGCCTCCTACGATCAGCATTGAGAAGACGAGGATTGTGTCTCCGCTTGAGAAGATGCTTGGGTCTATGAAGCTGATGTAATGCGCGAAAAAGCTTCCTGCGATGCCTGCGAGCAATGCTGACAATCCCATTGAAGCAATCTTGTGGGCAAACGTGTTCTTGCCGAGCATCTGCGTAGCGAGCTCGTCATCGCGCACTGCCTGCAGTGTCTTGCCAAAGCGCGTGCGTGTTATTATCCAGATTATGCCAGTCATTGCCAAAGCCGTCACTGCCGCGATGATGAGCAGCGTCTGGTTTTCTGCAGTATACCTCGGTATTCCAGGCAGTCCGAGAGGTCCTCGCGTGAGTCCTGTCCAGTTTCTTGCTATTGTGCCCATTATGAATAGGAAGCCAAGCGTTGCCAAAGCAAGATAGTCTCCTTTTAGCCTTGAGGTCGGCACAGCGAGAAGGGCTCCGACAAGTCCTGCGATTAGCGCAGCTCCAAGTATCCCTATCCAGAGTGGATAACCGTGCAGCACGAGCAACGCAGACGCATATGCGCCTATGCCGAAGAATGCGATGTGTCCGAGATTCAGCAGGCCTGTGAAACCGACTGATAGGTTCAGGCTTATTGTCAGCATAACGTATATGCAGAGCAGGATTCCGAGGTGAATCAAGTAATTCTCAAATGCCATCTATGCTTCCCTCATTTTTTTACCCAATAGGCCTTGCGGCCTGAATAGCAGGAATGCGAACAATAATGCGAATGCGATAGCGTCCTTGTAGCCAGAGGGCAGCCACCAGATGCCGACGTTTTCAACTATGCCTAGCAAGAACGCACCAAGGACTGCGCCTGGTACGCTCATCAGGCTTCCTATCACTGCTCCGGTGAATCCCTTGATCATCAGCGAGACTCCCATTACCGGATGCAGGTTCTGCTCGATGCCTATGAGTATGCCTGCGACTGCTGCCAGGACGCTGCCGATGAGGAATGCAATGCTGTACATCTTTTCAGGGTTTATTCCGACTGTCTGCGCGACGTCCTTGTTGTCTGCCAATGCCCTCATGCCCTTGCCGATCCTGGTTTTTTTCATCAACCACCAGAGCACTAGCAGGAGAACCACTGCAGTGATGATGATATCTATCTGCACGCCAGTGATGAGCACATCGCCTAGCTCAAAAACAGGATTTTCGTACGGCATGACTATTGTCTTGATGTCAGCTCCCCAGACTGCGATGATGAGCGCATTGATGAATATCATCAGCGCAAGACTCGCTATAAGCAGGACTGCATTGCTCGCTTTTCTTTCGCGCAATTGTCTGTAAACAAGCCGATTTATGACCTCTCCTGCAATGCACGTCGCGCCAATCGTGAGGATTATCGCCGGAATGAACGGCATCTTGGTGCTTGTGAACGTGAACATGAAGTATGCGCCAAGCGCAAGAACTGAGCCGTGCGCGAAATGCACGAACTTGGCAACATTATATATCAGCGAGAAGCCTGCTGCTACAAGCGCATAGATTGCTCCGGCTATGATGCCGTTTGCGATGAGCTGAGCAGCAAGCCCTGACATGCTTGGCATTCACGAAGAAGGGGATTTAAATCTTGCTACGTAAGTGTCGTGATAGGCCTTGCCTGCAGCAAGAATACCGTGCCTTTCTCATCGATTGCCCATTCTGTGTCTTCAGGCATGCCGTAGTGCGCCTCTACTTTCTTTATCATGGTGCCGACTTCCACTATTTCTGCGTCTGTGAGCACTTGCGCGTTAGGGTCTGGCACGTCTTTCTTGACTGTCTTGCCTGTTTCTGGGTCGCGGTAGAATCCCCATGTCTGTTCGTTGACTGTCTTCTGGTGTATCTTGAGGTCATCCTTGTGCACTATATATAAGTCAGGAGTCACCTGTCCAGAGACTACTGCCTCGCCAAGCCCAAAGCTTGCCTCGATCATTATGTCATTCCTGTTTCCATCGACTGGATTGACTGAGAACCCGACTCCTGCTGCCCGTGAATCAACCATTCGCTGCACTACGACTGCTATTAGCGTCTTCATGTGGTCAAAGCCCTTTGTCTGTCTATAATATATAGCCCGGGCTGTGAACAATGACGCCCAGCACTTCTGCACTCCTCTGATCAGCTCTTCATCGCCCTTGACATTCAGATAAGTGGCTTGCTGTCCTGCGAATGAGGCGCCAGGCAGGTCTTCTGCAGTGGCAGAGCTTCTTGCCGCGACAAATCCATCGCCGAGCTCGTGATATGCAGTGATTATTTCCTTGCTCATATCTTCAGGAAACTTTTCTGCAAGAATGTGCTTTTGTATCTCGTTCGCTGTCTTGTCCAGCAGCTCTGTGTTCTCTACATCAAGCCCTTTTAGCAGGTCTGCTATCTTTCCGTCTATCTTGCATTGCTTCAGGAAGTCGCCATATGCCTGCGCCACAACTACAAATCCTGGCGGCACTGGAAAGCCGGCATGAGTCATCTCACCCAAAGAAGCCCCTTTTCCGCCAGCTATCGGCACGTCCTTGTTCGTTATGTCCTTGAAGAATTTGATGCAACTCATTCTGCTGCAACCCTCCTGATTATTTTCACAACGCCGGTCGTGGCATCTACTTCCACAATATCGCCGTCTTTTAATACTTTCGTAGCCACCTTGGTTCCGATTATACAGGGCTTGTTCATTTCCCTGCTGACTACTGCTGCGTGCGAGGTGACTCCTCCTTCGTCTGTGACAAAGGCAGCTGCTTTTTTCATGGCAGGCACTGCCTCTGGACGCGTCATTGAGGCCACGAGTATGTCTCCCTGCTGCACATTTGCTACATCGCTTATCCTGAGCACTATCTTCACAGGCCCCTGCGCCTTGCCTTTGCAGGCAGTTATTCCTTTGATCTCTGTGATGCCCTCTTCCTTGAACGCGAAAACCTTGTCAAAAATCTCTTTTGCGACCTTGCCTGAGAGGACTTCATAGCCTTCTTGCGTGTTTATGACCAGGCAGGCTTTTTTGCGTTCGTGGAATACTGTCTTGTCTATCTTTTTTTGCGCGAAAAGGCTTCGAAGCTCCTGTAAATACGTGTACTCGACCTCTTCGCGCGTGAGCTTCAGGCGTTTCTGGATCTCGTGCAGGAAAAGGTTCTGGTAATGGTTGGAGATGAGCACGTACTTCTTGCGTTCGTCCTGCATGTAAGCGAATGTCTCTGCCATGGCGACGAGGTTCTTTGATTCCTGATCAAGCTCGAGCTTCTTGACCAGCTCTTCTTTCTTGCGGATGGTCTCTTGTTCTTCGCGTTCGCGTTTGGCGAGCTCTTGGTCTGGCTCAATGTCTTTCATCTCTTTGAGCTGCTGCAGGAAATATTTCTCGTCAAGACAGGTGTCTTTGGCATAATTGTTCTGTATCCAATGGTATTTCTTTGCGTGCTCAGCGAGCTTTTTCTCAAAGTTCGGGCTCTTGCTCTGGTATTCCTTGAGCAGCCTGAGCCTGTCTTCGTTTTCGCGTTGCAGGAATGAATCCTCGCGCGGCGCGATCAGGAGAGGGAAATCTTCATTGAAGTCAATGCCGTGCTGCTTGAAGATCTTCTCAAAATGCGGGTTAAGGAACTTGTCTGCGTGCATGGAAAATGGGTCCTGGACAACGACCGCAGGACCATACTCAACCAGGTATGCGTCATAGAATTCCTCATAGAGGTCAAGGAACTCGTCATCAGAGAGCTTGGCAAGGTCTGTCTTGTCAATCTTCGCCATTACCGCATCGAATACGCGCAAGAGCCTGTGCCAGTCATCAATAAGCTTCTTCAGATAGCCAGGATTCTTGTCGACCTTGTCGATTATGAGCTTTCGCATGCGTGTCATGTCCTCGTCATTCCAGTACCAGTCTCCATAATCGTCTTGGAACATGAATACAGCAATGTGGTGGGTATCGCCGAAGTAGTCTTTCACAGACTTCGTCACTGTCATGTTGCCTACAGAGAAAAAGAAGTGCAATATGCCGTGGAATCCCTTGTGCGTCCAGCTCTTCTTGTCCAGCTGGTACTTCTTTATTATCTCGTCAGCGTTCACGAATAGGGATACCAACGGGTATCAATATAAACCTTGTCCCCGTCTATCTTGACAAATCCTACGTTTGGAATCATTGCTCGGATGTTCTGGCCAGAATACGCCACGCGGAACGCATCGAGAACCCAACCGTGTGAGAATCCGAGCACGATATTCCACGCGATTTCTGAACTTTGGTGTGCTTTTTGTTTTTTTTCAACAAACTCATGAAAGTCCCCTACGACCGCGCGCGGGTCAGTCAGTCCTGGAAACTGCTTTTTCAGCTCATTGAAATTGTTGAACCAATTGAGCAGAGCAGGAAGACCCTTTCTGTTATCCAGGAATTTGAGTTGTTCGTCTGTGAGCCTGGAATAGATCGAAAGCAGTTTTTCCTCCCCCGCTATATTGAAATTGATTTTTCTCCCTTGGAGATCTGCAAGTTTCTTGAGTTCGGCAGCCACGATTTTCGCAAATGATTTGGTCCTGCTTGTCTCACTTGTGTACATGCAAACATTTATTTCTTTAGGGCAGAGCAAGAGCTCATTGATGAGCGCAAGAGCATAATTACGCGCCTGCTTCACCCCTTCTGTCGTGATAGCCCTGCCTTCTTCTGTCGCGGTCTCTGGATGGCGTAGCAAATAGACGACAGTATTGGAAAAAATCTCCCAAAACCTGCCTTGCGCATCGAGAACCAGGTCTTTGCCCTTTTCTGGCGTAATTCCCTCTTTTGTGAGCGTGCCTGCGAGATTGACAAGCGCCTTTCTTACTTCCTGCAATGCTCGGCTTTTTTCAGGTGTGATAACGCATGTGGGTTTTGCAAGCTCTGTCTTTATATCGTCCGCAAGCCTAAGACATATTTCCATCGCAACGTTCATACGTCCTTTTTTTACAGCAGCTTCCAATTCTCGAAATGCTTGTTGCATATCTCTCATGATTTCATCCTCCGCACGACTCCTGTTTTTGCATCAACCTCTATGACCTCGTCATCCTTAATGATTGTGGTGATTTTTGGGATTCCGACCACGCAGGGAATCCCGAATTCTCTGCTGACCACTGAGACGTGCGCTGTCAACCCACCTTCTTCCGCGACGATTGCCGCTGCCTTTTTCATGATTCTGACATAGTCCGGGCTTGTGTTGCTCGCAATGAGAACATCGCCTTTGCGCATTTTGGCGAAATCAAATGCGCCAAGTATCACTCTTGCAGGCCCCTTGCCATAGCCAGGGCAAGCAATGCGGCCCTTGAATTCTTTGGCTCCGGTCTCGGTCGGCTTCAAGTACTTTTCCTCAAAAGCATCAGCGTCCTTGCCTTCATAGACCTCGAAGACCCCGGGATAAGCGGCAATAACGAGGTGTCTCTTGCGTTCTGCAAGCCTTTTCTGGTCAAGGAATTCTTTTTCCAACAATGCTGCCTTGAGTTCATGCGGAAAATAGTGCTTTAGTTCGTCAACAGTCCTGCCGAGACGCCGCGAGAGCTCTGCAAAGAGAGGATCCGCACGATAAATCATCTCATTCACATTGAACTTGTTCAGGTCTTTAAGGAAAGTACTGCGCTGTGCCAGGACAATCGCAAAAGCCTCTGCCTTGTCAGGCTTTAGCCTCATAACAAGCTTATCGCGCGCTTCCAGTTCTTTACGGGTCTTTTCTTCCATATCACGCAGGAGCTGTTTCGGATCCTTCTGCAACCGGTCTTTCAAGAGCTCGCGATATTCATCCAGCGTCCTTGCCTTTTCGTCGTAATAGCCGAGCGTAATCCAGCAGAATTGGTCGTGGAGGCTCAGGAGTTCGTCGCGCGCTTCTCGAGAGTCGATTCCAAGGTCTTTATCCTTCAATGTGAGCGCAATCTTCAGGAGCGCCTTTTCTTCTCGGGCATTAAAATTCTCGACATCGCTTGTCGTGATAATCGAGACTGCTTCAGGAATGTCTCCTGCGCGCTCACGCGCCAAGCGTTCGAGGTGCTTCATAAGACCGACATCAATCAAGCGCAGGATTCCTGCGATGAACATTGTTCCATAACGCCCTTCTAGAAACGAGTCAAGCACCAGTGCCAATTCTTTGTCAGAAAGCCTCTTGAAATCCCTAATGCGGATGCTTTTTACGGTTGAGGCATGCGTCTTCTCGATGAATTTCCCCAGTTCATCGATTTTCTTCTTACTTTCGGTGAAAAAATCAAAGCAACGCCCAGCCTCTTTTTCGAAGTCTTTGGCGAGATACATCCTGTCCACAATGTCGTCTTTCGTGTTGTGAATCGCTCCGACAACCAATTTCCACGGTGCATTGAGGTCTGAGTGTGTGCGTACAAAATGCCAATTGATGTAAGGATACATGCTACGTCGCCCAATTGGTACTTGTTTGTACTGCGACCACTCATGAACCATTTGCCGTCTTCCTCTTTAGGATTTTCACAATTCCCTTCTCAGCATCAACCTCGACGATATCCCTGTCTTTTAAAACCTTCGTGGCTATCCTTGTTCCCATAACGCATGGCTTCTTGAGCTCTCTCGAGACTATTGCTGCGTGGCTCATTATGCCGCCTTCGTCAGTGACTATTGCCCCTGCTTTCCGGATTAGCGGCATATATGTGGGATTTGAGTTTATCGACACCAGTATGTCTCCCTTATCGAAGGTCTTTGTCTTCCAGTTGAACGTGTCCACTATGCGGACAGTGCCTTTTGCCTTGCCCTTGAAGGCGATTTCGCCTTTGATGTCCTGCTGGACGAAGAGTTCAGGCTGCAGCTCTTTCAGCACTTCGTTAGCATCAGGCACGAATGCCACAGTTTCCTTCTGGTCCACGATGCTGTAGACATACCGCCAGCCCCTGCCTATTGCCTCTCGACGCTGGGCGATCTTGGACAGGTCTTTTGCCAGCAGCTCCTGATAGGTGAGAAGGTTGATGTCCTCAGGATTTCCGCCGAGCTCCTGGAGGCGCTTTTTCGCCAATGGCATCACGACCTTTTCGATGATGTCAGGATAATAAGAGGTGGCACGTAGCGCCAAAGCACGCTCTTCCATCTTCTTATCTTTGGAATAATATTGTGAAGCCCAGAAAGGCAGCACTGTGGCGCGCAATGCTGTCCTGACGAGGAATGCGATGGCGTCCTCGACCTTTGATAACGATTCCTTTCCGTCGATAAGTCGCAATGCCTGCTTGTTCAGCTCTGCCGCCTCGTCGAGAAGCTTCCAGGTGCGTTCGTAATCAACGAACACTGCTTCACGGCCTTTCTTGAACTTGTCAAACTGTTCTTCAGGCCAGTAAGACCTGGCAGTATTCTCTGGATCCTCGACAAACAGGAAATCGCTGGCATCAGTGCCCATGCAGACCTTTGCTTCTTGCCCGCCATACCATGCCTGCCAGAGCGAGGCCCCAAACAGGGTAAATGGCCTGGTCAGATAAGGCTTCCATTTCCTAACTTTCAGCAGTTTTTGGAGCTCAGGCTGCATGGTTTGAGCAATAAGAACCTGCCTTTTAAAGCCTTCTTCGAAGAGCTCTGGAAACCTGCCTAATACCGTCCAAGTACAGTGAAAACAGCTCTTTTGTCACTACTGTGCCATAGTCACAAAGCGAAAGCTTTATATAGGGGCTATGCCTCACAATCCTTAATACAGTGGGGGTAAACGACAATGACAATCGACGTTATCGCAATGAGGCACGGGAAGAAGATCTCTAAGAAAGACAAGCCTGAAGGCATGGAAGACAAGGATGTCCCTGTGCCTGGCAGTCCTGGAGACCAGACTGACCGTGAAAGAGTCTGCCTTAGCCCTAAGGGAAGGGGCGAAATCTATGATCTCGGTCACCGAGTGCTGAATTCTGGTTACGACGCTATTACCGTCGTTACATCCAACTTCCTGAGAACAGGAGACACTGTAATGAGCCTGCTCAAAGGAGCAGGGTATAACCCTGAGACAGACCTGCACGGCGACAGCCGCAGGTTCAGGATAATGACTGACAGCTATATCGGCTTGGGAGGCTCAAAATGGGAACCTTGTCCTCGTGGAGTCCCGAAATTCAGCGATGACCCAACCGAACTTACTGCTTACGTCAATGCTCTTCACGAGCGCGCCTGGCTTGAAAGCGCTGACGAGCCGCTAGGCAACCCTAACAAGTTCCCGGTTATGGCACGTCGAGGTTCAGCTCTCCTTTACAAGGGAGCTGAGGCTATTGAGGATGTTGCAACGCGGCTGAAGCCAGGCCAGAGAGGGCTTGTCGCTATCGTCACTCACTGCCCGACAATCGACTCATTCCAGGCAACCATGGGCAAGCACATCGAGATTGGCTTGACTGGCGGTACGAACCCTGATGGCAGGGAACTGTACGAAGTGCGCCTTGTCGCGCCTATGAAGGCCCATATGATGGGAGAATACATGCTTGGCAGTGTTGACGCTGATTCGCGCAACCTCGCTGATGCTCACTTGAGCCTTAACGTCAAGGGCAATGAAGTCGTCAGGCGCATTGGCTGGATGAGGAACCAAGCTGCCAATCTGTCGTACGCAGCTGCGCACGGCTGCCAGCTCAACCAGCTCTAAGCTGGTTTTTATTTCCTTATTTTTCCTTCTTATTCCAACGCAGAAATCACTTCTTTTGATGAGCTTATCGTCGCCAGATTAGGGAGAATGTTCTTTAGCGTGAATTCGTGCATTTGCTGGTTCATGCTGGCACAGCAGTCCTCGACGATAATAACTGCATAGTCCTGGTCTGCTGCTGCCCTGGTGGTTGCCTCGACGACAAAGTTTGTGGCAACGCCTGCCAGGATTAAGGTCTGGGTTCCCTTGAGCGCATCGTGTAGTGCAGGGTTCGTGAACGGGCTGATCCTTGACTTCGTCACTATCCTTTCTGTCGGTAACGGCTTTAGCTCGTCGTGTATCTGTGCTCCCCAGCTGCCCTTGATGAGCGCCCCGCCTTTGAGCCCTGCAGCCATGGGCGTCTTTGCGTTCGCCAGCTCAGGATAGCCAGGCGAATACTCGACGGTAACATACACCACCCTTATGCCTGCCTTGCGCGCTGCATCGAGGAGCTGCTTGGTGTTCTCGACAGCATTCTGCTGCTTTACGTGAGCCGGTATGCCCCAGCCTGCAAAAGCGCCTTTCTCGTGCACGATATCGTTCTGATAGTCCATCACGAGCAGTGCCGCAGTGTTCTTGTCAATGTTCATTTTGCCCTCTTGATTATCTTGACTATGCCCTTGTTCGCGTCGACCTCGACGATGTCGCCGTCTTTCAGCACTCTGGTCGCTATCTTTGTGCCGATGACGCAGGGTATCCTGAGCTCACGTGAGACAATGGCTGCGTGAGAAGTAACGCCTCCCTGTTCGGTCACTATGGCAGCTGCCTTTTTCATGGCAGGAACCACGTCAGGGTCAGTGGCTATGGATACGAGGATATCGCCTTGGTTCATCTTTGCCATGTCTGCTGGACGGATGATGATCTTGACCACGCCTTTGGCGTGTCCGATGCAACCTGCCTGGCCTTTAAGCTCAGATACGTCCATGACCTTGACCTGTTTGGCTTTTTCAGCTATCTCCTTTGCTTTATCGCCTGTATAGACGACCAAAACACCCTGTTCGTAATACCAGACCGAGAACTTGATGCGCTCGTCGATTTCTGCCTTGTCCACCTTGCCTTCCAGAAGGGCTGCCTTTATCTCGTCTACTGCCAGGAACCTGGTTTGCATCAAGGTCAAGCCAAGCCTTTTGCCTATCTCCTCAAGGATTGGCTCCATCCTGTAGACAGCATAGATCTGGGCAAATCGACGATATATCTTGGTGACCATGAAATCGCTGAAGGCGTCAAAGAGCACCCGATAATTATCGTCGAGGTTTAGCTGTTTGACCAGTTCTGCGCGCTTATTGACTGCCTTATGGAATTCCTCTTCCTCTATTCTGAGAGTTTGCTCGGCGTCTGCGCTCACGCCGATGAGCTTGACCAGCTCCTTGAGATAATACTCGAGAGTGGACGCCTTGCCAACCCACATGTGGTTGACATAGCCGTATTTGGCGTGGTGCTTCTTGACCTTGTCGAGGATTTCTGGCTTGATCTGCGCCTTGAGGTCTGCAGCATGAGCCTCTAGACGAGTCTCATATTCAGGAGTGTGTGTCTTGAACCCGAATTTGGCAGCCACGCGCTCTTGGAATGCTTTATAAATGTCATAGAAGAGCTTGCTCTGGCTCTCGTCTTTATTGATCAAGGCTGCCAGTCGCAGGAATTCATCGCGCTCGAGCTGGATTGGTGACTTCTGCGTAGGCTGTGTAAGTATGACAAAATACTCGTTCAGCTTGTCCTCAGGGATGCCCTTGCTTTTAAGATAAGCCTTTAGCTTCTCAGTGAGGTTGTTGTGGAACATGTCTGAAGCCACAGGAATCCAGCCCCAAGTGTAATACTCAGTATGCACCTTATCCTGGCCTTCATAGAGCTCCCAAAGCCTTTGTTTGGAGAGCTTGTCCAAGCCAGTCGTCGGAAGCTTATCGCAATATGCCCTGAGCAGGTCTGACCACCTGACTATCTCCTGGTTGACCTTTGTAGCAAAGCCAGGGTTCTTCAGGAACTTCTGCACGATATTCTCTCCGACGTCAAACGAGTCTTTTTCGCCGAAATAGAACCATAGATGATAGCCCTGCTGGATTGAAAGGAGCTTCTTGTACGCCTTGCCTGTCTGCTGGGCAAACTCGTTCACGAAGCATGACCAGGGTATCTGTGAGAAGAACGGGTCCATGTCTGGAATATCCTCTGCCAGCATCCACGGGTCAGGATCATTCAGGTGTTTAGGTTCCATCTATATTCACTCCAAGCTTCTTCAGGTCTTGGAGTAGCTGTTTGGTGTTTTTAAATAACACTGTCTTTATACCTAATTTGGCTGCTTCTGCAAGGTTCTTTGCCTGGTCGTCCAGAAAGACAGCTTCCTCTGGCTTGGCATCAAAGTGCTTCAATATCGCGAGGAAGCCTGGCGGTTCTGGCTTGCGCGCCTTGACCTGGTACGCGACTATGCCGAAATCAAAGTATTTGTCAAAGTCTATGTGCTTCTTTATCTCATCCCAATGCATCTTGCTGTAGTTCGTGAGAAATGCTGTCTTGTGGTTTTTCCTGAGCTTTTGCGCGAGCTCGAGAGCCTCAGGGTTGCCTTTCAGGTCCTTGAACATCTCTTGGACCAGCTTGTCAGGGTCGTCCTTGAGCCCGAAACGCCCAAGCAATTGTCTCCAGCATTCTTCGCCTGTTATCTCAGCTCGCTCAGCGCTGGCAGTCAATTCATCAAATGCCTTGCAGAACTCCTTGACATCCAAGCCTTTCTCGCGAGCATAGCGCTCAGCGAATATCGTCTCAGCATTCGGCATGCAGACGCCTGAGAGGTCAAAGATGATGACTTTTATCATCATTAATCAGGTTGGCATCCACGCAGGTTTTGGCGCGAAGGAATACCACTTATTGTCAACAGTTATCTGGTTGCCGTCTGCCTTTAGGAATCCTGCGCGTGATTCCTTCTCTCCTGCAGACTCAATGAGGCTCTTGACCTTGCCACCGGTAATCGCCATTCGCAATGAGTCCAGTATCCAGCTGTGGCTGAAGCCGAGCACTATTGACCAAGTGTTTTCAGATGCGGTGTGCTCGCGCCTCTTGACGTCTACGAAGTCCATCAGTTCTGCGGCAATCCCTTGCGGGTTTCGCGCCACTTCAGACATCTTCACATAGCTCTGCGGGTTGTTGTACCAATCAACGAATTGCTCGAAAGATCCTGACTTGATGTTCTTTTCCTTGGCGTACTCGCCCATCACATCGAGATCGTTCTTCGTGAACCTGAACGACAGTCGCTTGTCAAATCCTTTCTGCAGCACTCCCACAGTCCTGCCCTCGAGCTCGGCGAGCTTCTTGAGCTCGTAAGCGACTACATTCGCGAAAGCCTGGGTCCTGGAGATTTCGCTGACGTACATCATCACATTGACATTCTTCGGGCAGAGCTTTATCTCGTTGATGAGGTTGAGCGCGTACTGCCGCGCAAACTTGACGCCTGCTGGAGTGATGTTTCTGCCTGGCTCTGCTGTCTTTTCAGGGTGCCTGATCAGATAGACGACGGTGTTGCTGAACAGGTTATTGAACAGCGCGTCTACCCTGTCAAGTGCCCTTATGACCCTTGCGATATCCTTTTCTGCTGCAGCTGCCTGGCACGCAGAGAGCTGCTGGACGAGCATTGGCAGTATCTGCACTTTCTGGGGTGTCAATAGCACGCTTGGCAGGTCTGCTTCTGACTTGAGTTCTTTCGCGATGCGCGCAGAATATTCCCTTGCCTGCGCAAAATCGCCTTTCTTGGCTACCTTGCGCAGCTGTTCCACCATGAATTTGATGTCTCTCATTTTATCACCTTTTTCACGACGCCCTTGTCGGCATCCACCTCGACATAATCGCCATCCTTTAAAATCTTTGTGGCGATGCGGGTGCCTATCACGCAGGGCTTCTTAAGAATCTCCTCACAACCCCTTTCTCTGCATCGACCTCGATCTTTTCGCCGTCCTTGAATACAGAGGTGGCATTCCTTGTCCCGATTATGCAGGGCACTCCGAGCTCTCTGGAAACGATTGCCGCGTGGCAGCTGATGCCGCCTTCATCAGTCACTATCGCGCCTGCTTTCTTCATCAAAGGCACGAACTCTGGCCTTGTCATGCTTGTGATTAGGATGTCGCCTTCCTTCATCTTCTTTGCTTCTTCTCCTTCAGCACGAGTGATGATGCGCGCGACACCAATGACTTTTCCCTTGCACGCCACCATGCCCTTGAGTTCATTGGTCTCTGGCGTTTCCAAGTGTTTCAGCAGGCGGTTGAACTCTTTCTCTCCTTCCTTGCCTTCAGTGTAATCATACGTGGAGTCTTCCTTCAGGTGGAGAAGGATCCCTTCTTTCATCCTGCGCTCAAGCTTTTCCTTGTTTATCTTGCAGGCCAACACTTCCTCGACCTCATTTGTCATCAAGGCGTTTACGAGTTCAGGAGGAATGCTGCACCTGCGCAGGCCTTCGCGTAATATTCTGACTAGACCATAAATCGCTGTGAAATTCAGGCGCTTGCGTTCATCGCGCCACTGCGCGAGATGCTGGAATAGGTGCAATGGATTGTCCTTGAGGTTGTGCTTGCGTAATATCTCTGCTTGCTGTTCTTTTGGTGACACGAAATGGGAATGTTCGACATTTGCCGCCTTTTCCTTGACCACTTCGGCAGTGGTCTCTGAGAAATCAGCATAATCTGTGCCTATCCAGAAGAATTCCTGTGCAACGTTCTCTGCAGTGCGCTGGCCGATCTTCGCTTTGTATAGTGCGCGTTCCCATTCATTGACATATGACTGTTCTTCAGGTGTGAGCAAGGCATGGACCTCGTCAGGAGTTAGCTTGTTCTCTTTCGCGATGCGTTCGATCTCTGGCAGGTCATTGCCCACATCCAGCGTGTCGATGAATATCGAGATGCCCCACATGTCCATAACAAGCCCGAAGAGTTCACGATAGCGCTTTTGCAATTCCTGAATGCTTGTATTTTCGATGTCAAGTTGGCTGATCTGTCTGGCTGCCTCAACGAGCTTCACTTCGATAGCTTTCCAGATCCTTCCCCATTCAGGAAGCACTCCTTGCTTGCTCTTCGCGAGAAACTCTTTTGCGATTTCTTCCATCGCGTCTTGGCGGAGCAGTATTTTTCCGTAATTATCCTGCTCCCAGATCCAAGCGTCCCTGTATGTCGGCAAGTACTTTGACATTGGCTTTCCGCATCCTAGGAAAGGCAGCATTAACTGATACGCGCCCATCTTTCCTTCCTGCTTGTAGAGTTTCATAGCTTCCGAACAATCCCCTTTTCAGCATCGACTTCCACAATATCGCCATCTTTCAGCGCTTTTGTCGCTATTTTTGTGCCAATGACACAAGGTTTGCCCAGCTCCCGACTGACAATTGCTGCATGGCACGTTATGCCTCCTTCATCAGTAATGATAGCGGCTGCCCGTTTCATCGCAGGAATAAAGTCAGGTGTTGTCATCGCAGTCACGAGTATGTCTCCTTGCTTGACTTTTGCTGCTTCAGGCGATGTCCTGCAGACTTTGACAGTGCCTTTTGCTTTTCCTTTGCTTGCGACCATTCCACGGATTTCCTTGACGGCCTTGGCATCAAAGAGCAATCCGTTGACTTTCGCGAATTCGCGCGCCTGATTGCCGTAAAGCCAGGAATACTTGCCTTTCTGCTCTATCATCACCGAGAAATCATGGCGCTGCTGCAGTAGTTTCACGTATGCCACAGTCGCCTTGCTGCCTTTCCGCAGCAATTCCTCAATCTCATCGCAAGGAGCATAGCTAAGCAGCCACGCAGGCGCGCCTATCCGTCTTCCTATCTCCTTGTGCACAACAAGCTGCAAAAGCGGGTGGCTTCTTGTCTGTGTTGTCTTCTTGAGGTCTTGCAGATAAGTTAGCTGTCTGAGCGCGACCACTAGCCGTTCTATTTCCAACGGTAGCTTGAGCTGCTTCATCAGGAGATCGCGTTTCTGGATGCGCAAGTCAAGCTCCTCTACCTTGTCCTTCCTTGTTTTGGTTGGATTGTTCGCAATTATTGTGTTGATCTTGTCAACAAAGTGCTTGTCATCCCATACCACTCCGCTGTTGTAGCCGAACGGTATGGATGAATATTCATCGATGTGCTTTTGCAATGCCTTCCTGAGGCCGTTTGGCAGATCTTGCGCAGACTTGACCTTGCTGATGCCTGCTTTCTGTATCTTGATGCAGAGCTCGAGCAGTTCGCGTTCCTCAGCTGCTGCCTCGCTCTCGTACTCCAGGTTTTCAGTGATCGTGGCAAAGACTGTGTCTGCGTCCTTGATTTTCTCCTTGTTCAGGTAGGCTATTACTTCTTTCTCTGCCGCCTCGCCGCCGTTAAGCCATGGCGGTGTATTTCTCTGGTGGAATTCGCGGTACAGCTGAACATACTCGTGATAGCGCTTGGCGATCTCCACGTTAGAGCGCGTCATTATGATTTGTGCATTGAGTTTTTCCTGCAGATAGTTGCGGAGCATTTTCTTGTGCTCCTCGCACCATTTGATGACTTCCTTGAGGTATCTTGGTTCGTGCTTGAACCTCTCAGCCAGCCGTCTGCCTATTTCTTGGAAGTCGTTTTCTGTCTCTATTATCGCGAGCAGGTCTTCGTCAGTGTTCACCACGATGTACGACGTGATCGGCATTCCGTAATCCTTGACAATCCTGTCTGTTGTCATGTAGCCTGTGCAGTAAGAGCTTGGGAACAACGGAACCACTGCCTTCGGCCTTGCCCTAAAGACGTGCAAAGAACGGGGTCTCATAGTTTCCTCACAACCCCTTTCTCTGCATCGACCTCGATCTTTTCGCCGTCCTTGAACACGCGCGTGGCCATCTTTGTGCCGATGATGCAAGGTTTCTTCATCTCGCGCGAGATGATGGCTGCATGTGACAGTATTCCTCCTTCGTCTGTCACGAATGCAGATGCTTTTTCCATCGCCACAATGTAAGAGGGGAATGTCATTACTGCAACAAGAATATCCCCTTTTTCTACTTTGCCAAGCTCAGTCGGTGACATTACTATCTTAGCTGTTCCTTTCACCTTGCCGCCATACGCCTTGTTGCCTTTTACTTCAGTAAGCTTGCTCAGGTCTTCTTGTACAAATCCTTGTTCTTTTCCAAATTCTTCAACTTCTTGTTCTCCTTGCAGCACAATGATTGTTTCTTCATCGCGGTATAATGCCCAGCTTTTCTTGCGTTCAGGGATGTTGATTGTTGAACTGATTTTTCCTGCGCTGATACCATCGATTATTTCGTTCCAACTGAGATAAAGCAGGTCTTCATATTGCGTGTTTAGTTTTTTTGCGATTTCTCGAATTAGCGGTGTAAGACAAAAATTAGCTTCATTGAGCACGTCTGCTCTGTACGTGCGTAAGTATACGTATTCTTTAGCAAGCTTGATGATTTCTTGTTCTTCTTCTGTGCATTTTAGTTCGTCACAGATTCTTTTGGTCTCTTCTTCTATTTTTTGAGGTATTTCTCTCAGTTCTTTGAGTTTGTTAGTTGGTTTCTCCTTAAGCGCGCCTTGTAGTCTTTGTGTTATGTCTTTTTCGCTTAGTGGTTCTCCTACGAACCATCTTACTTGTATCCATGAGAATTGGTTGAGGTGTTCTTGTATTTTTTTCCTGATCTCGGGCGTTTCAACTGAAAGATTTTTTTGTTCTATTTCTGAAGCAATCTCCAAGAAGGTCAGGCCTTCTTTCTGGCTTTGAGTGAGTTTTATTGGTGCTGTGAAGTTTTCGTGGTATTTTGCCAGTTCTTCAGGTGTTACTTTTCGTTTCTCTATGATTCTCTTTGTTTCTTTGTCAAAAAAGTCTTCCATTGATCTCGGAAAGATTAAGAAGGGCGTGAATATTCTGTATTGTTTGACTGCCGTTGTTAGTGCATCAGCAAGTTGTTTGTTGTCAAGAGTTGTTAGATTTTTTGATGTTATTGTTTTGATGGTTTTGATGAGTGTTTCTCCTTCTTGTTCGCATTTTTTGGTTATTTTCCACATGAATTCCGGGCCTTGTTCTTTCAATCCCTTAAGCTGGTAATCGCCGATTATTTCTTTGACTTTTGTAGGAATATAGCAATTGTCTTTCCAGATTGTGAAGTAGTCTTCTTTGAAGTCTATTGTTGACGCAATTAGTTTTGCTCCTTTTGGTGAATTAAAATAGCAGTTGATTGATATTGAAAACGGTAAATATCGCCTCTCGACATACCAGTCCCATTGCTTTTTAGGAATTTTCACACCTTCCTCACAATTCCTTTCTCAGCATCCACTTCTATCATATCTCCATCTTTAAAGACTTTGGTCGCATTCTTCGTGCCGATTATGCACGGCTTCTTCATCTCCCTGCTGACAATCGCTGCATGACAGGTAATGCCACCCTCGTCAGTCACGAAAGCAGATGCCCTTTGCATCGCAGGGATGAAGTTAGGGAATGTCATTGTCGTGACAAGGATGTCGCCTGACTTCACTTTTGGCAAATCGTGGACGGTGTGCAGTATCACTGCCCTTCCAGTCGCTTTGCCTCTGAAGGCGACATTTCCTTTTACCTCTTTGCCTATCTCTTCTGGCGGCGGCAAATATTTCTTCACGAGCTTATCGATCTCTGCAGGTTCTGAAGCGAACTGCATATTGTGCGGCTCGACAACCAGCTGTATGCGGTCTTTCTTGCGTCGCGCAATCTCAGCATCGCCTAAGCGCTGGCCTTCAAAGAGTTCGTCGTATCTGTAATACAGCAGGTCTTCTAATGAGCAACCGAGCTCTCTCGCTATCTCCTTTAGCAACGGCCAGATGTTCACGAACGTCATGTTGATGCAGTCTGTGCGATATGTTCTTAGATAAACCAGTTCTTTCGCGATATCAACCAGGCGTTTGAGGTTTTCGTCCGGCTTTAGTTCCTCAAGCAGGGCTGCGGATATCTTCTGCTGTTCTTCCCAGGTCTGTTCTGCTTCCTCAAGCTGCTTTGCGCAGTCTTCTTTCAGCAATTCCTTGATCCTGTCCAGGATATCCTGCGCTGTCCAGGGTTGTGCGATTCCTCCGCGCGCATTGATCCAGCCGTATTTCTCTGCGTGCAGCTCAACTGCTCTCTTGAGCTTGGCAGGCAGCTTGGTAAAATCTGTGATTCCCGCCTTCTGTATCTCTGCAGCGATCCGCAGGATGTCTTCTTTCTCGATGGTGATTATGTTCTTCTTTTTGGGAAATGTCAGTGTTATCAGGTCCTCATCAGGGTTCTTGCGGTCCTTGAGGTATTCCAACAGCTTTGCCTGGATTGGTGTCTCAAGCACAAATGTCGCGAGTGTCACAGAGAATTGCGCATATTCCTCTGAGAAATCCTTGAATATGGTAATGAGCGCATTGGGCGGTTTGCCTGAAAGTTTCATCTGCTTGATTTCCTGCGAATGCTTTTCCAGGCGTTCACCGTGCGTGTAGATGTGCTGGAACACCTTCATGATGAATCCTGGCTCTCGCGCCTCGCCTTCGAGCATGCGGCTGCCTAGCTCCTTCATGTGCTCGCCATCAAAATACACCAGCGTGACACGCGTGGCATATCCCATCATGTAGTTTGGCAGGGAAAGCAGGTGCTCGAAATTTGCTGGTTCAGAGAATCCTTTCATGAAAAGGTTCCCCATCAGGAGCACATAGTGCCTTGTCGCGATGTACTTCAGCGCCATAGTCTAACCAGTAAGCCAGCGGGATTTAAATCTATCGAGAATAAGAAGAAGAAAAAAACAAAAACTTAAGGCGCCTTATTGAACTCGCCGTTGTGGACCTCCATTATCTGGAAGTCCTTTATCGGGTCGCCGTTCTCATCGATCGTCAGGCGTCCACCTGCACCTTCATAGTCCTTGACTGTGTACAGGTAGTCCTTGATGATGGTTCCGGTCGGTTCCTGGTCAGGAACCTGCCTCAAGGCGTCAGCGATCAAGTGGACTGCGTCATAGGCGTCTGCAGTGACTGCAGGGACGCCCAGTTCGCTTCCCTTGATCTGTGTCGCCTTTGCCATGACATCCTTTGCCTTGGCTGCAGTGTCATCGAACTTGGCAGTCGCGTACACCAGGCCCTCGATGTTCTCCTTGCCTGCGGTGTCGACTGCTTCCTTGCTGCCCAGTGTCTCAGGGCCGAACAATGGAAGCGCGATTCGTAGCTGCCTTATCTGCTTGATGATAAGCCCGCCATCGATGGTGTACGGCACCAGGTAGATCGCGTCAGGCCTTGTCGCGCGTGCCTTGGCGACCTGTGTCCTGAAGTCCTTTGCGTCCTGCTCGTAAGTCTCCCAGGCAGTGATTACGCCGCCGAGCTTCTCATAGTTCTCCTTGAACGCGTTGGCCAGGCCGATGTTGTAGTCCTGGTTCATATAAATCACGGCAACCTTGTGGTGGCCGCGCTTGATGATCTCTTCAGCCATCGCCTTGCCCTGACCGACATCTGAAGGCCAGACCCGGAAGATATAATCGCCGGATTGCGAGATGCTTGGGTTGCTCGAACCTGGGCTGATCAAGGTGACCTTCGCAGCCTCTGCGAGCGGCGCTGCTCCAAGGGTCTCTGACGAGCACAGGCCTCCGACAATCGCGATGACCTTGTCGACATCGATGAGCTTGGTCGCTGAAGTCGCGGCATCCTTTCCGTTGCACTTGCCGTCTTCATAGGTGACCTCGAGCTTGCGTCCGTTGATTCCGCCCGCGTTATTTATCTCTTGCACAGCGAGCTCGACTCCTGCGCGCTGGTCAGCGCCCCAGTTGGCGACATCGCCTGTCAATGGCGCGAGAACGCCGATCCTGACAGCCGGAAGCTCCTTGACTTCGCCTTCTGTCACGACGCCTTCCTCAGTCACGCCTCCTTCCTGCGGCGCTGCTGGCGCGCAGCCTATCAATAGAACAACCAGTATCGCTAGAATAACGTTTGTGTATTTCATCACAGCATCTACCCCCATCAGTTGATATCGCTTGCAACAGAGGGGTGATTTATAAATGTTTCCGTGGCAAAGTTTTTTAAGCATGCCAGCTCCCCAACGCGCTATGGCACGATATGAGGAGATAGTGAATTGGGCATTGCGCCGTGGCATATTCTTCCCAAGCTCTGAGATATATGCCAATGCTCCTGCAGGCTTTTATGATTTCGGTCCTTATGGCGCTTCGATTCGGAGGAAAATCATCGAAGCCTGGCGCAAGGAGCTTGTGAACAAGACACACATGCTTGAGATCTATGGCGGTCAGGTGATGCCTGCTGATGTCTTCCGTTCCTCTGGTCATCTCGCATCGTTCAATGACCCTGTCACGCAGTGCGCCAAGTGCAGCACCCTACACAGGGCTGACAAGCTGCTCGAGGACGCGACAAAGGAACACTTCCCTGAGGCAATGGCAAACGAAGCGTTCGACCAGGAAATCCAGAAGCACAAGCTCAAGTGCCCGAAGTGCAAGGGAGACCTCGGCCTGGTCAGAAGGTTCAACATGATGGTCAAGACAGAGGTCGGTATCTCGACAAAGGCAGAAACATATTTGAGGCCAGAGACCTGTCAGTCGATTTTCTGCGACTGGCAACGATTGATGAAGACAATGCGCATCAAGCTGCCGCAAGGCATCGCACAGGTGGGGACTGTTTTCAGGAACGAGATTTCTCCAAGGCAGACGTTGATGCGTCAGGTCGAATTCTCGCAAATGGAAGCAGAGGTCTTCTTTGACCCAGAGAAAATCAACGAAGCCGAAGGATTTGACGATATCAAGGACCATCCGATACAAGTGATGCGCATCGGTTCTGACAAGATAGAATCAGTCTTGGCGCGTTCATTGGTCGACAAAGGCGTAGTTTCAGGCAAGCTCATCGCGTATTACATGGCTCTTACGCAGCGATTTTTCGAATCACTCGGGATACCGAGGGAAAAGATGCGTTTCAGGGAAGTCGGCAGGGACGAAAGAGCGTTCTACGCAAAAGAGACTTGGGACTTTGAGGTAGAGACAAGTCTTGGCTGGTTGGAGCTTGTCGCTAACAATAATCGTTCAGACTACGATCTCAAAGTTCATGCCGCAGGAAGCAAGCAAGACTTGAGTTATGTCTTTCCTGACGGCAAGAAGATAACCCCGCATGTCTGGGAGATCTCTATCGGTATCGGTCGCACATTCTACGCAGTCATCGAGCATGCTTATAAGGAAATTGAAAAGAAGGGTGAGAAGTATACGATACTCTCGCTTAAGCCTCACCTTGCTCCGATCACTGTCGCTGTTTTCCCGCTGTTGAGCAACCGCGAAGACCTTGTCAAGAAGGCAAGAGAAGTCTACCAGATATTGCGCTGTTATGACGCGTTCTATGACGAGTCAGGAAGCATCGGCAAGCGTTACGCAAGAGTCGACGAGATAGGCTGCCCGTGGGCAGTGACCATTGACCCTGACTCGTTGGCACAAGAAGACGGAACGCTCAGGGACCGCGATACAGGAGAGCAAAAGCGGATAAAGATCAAGGACCTCAAGCAGACATTATACGAGCTCTATACAGGGATGAAGAAGTTCGGACAGTTGTGAAGCAAAAGTCAATGACTTGCAGCAACTGCAGAAGAAATCTTTGCGATTGCAAGCGCCATTTCTGCAACTCTCCTCTTTCGCGGATTGGAAAAACCGATTTCTTCCATCCATTTACGGACTTGCGCAGTGCCGTTCAGCGCAACTTTGAACGAAGGTCCTGCATTGTTTTTGGAATAAGATTGCCAAATATTTGCGACACGAAATCCTTTTTGGTCAAGAATGCCTTTTAATTGATATGCAAGGTCTGGACTGTTTGTAGAAATCTCAATAGAAGGGTAATTGGGAGAACCGGGCTTATCTGCCAAAAATATTGAGCCGTCGGTGTCGACAATCCCGCGGATTGCGTGTTTTGCAAGTTCCCAGTTATCAGCAATCGCATCAGGAATTATTACTTTGTAGGATTTTCCATCTCCGACAGGAAGCTTGTACTCAAAAACCAATGTGCTGAATGCAGATTTACTGTTAATGACTATACGTAATCCGCGCCCGCGATGATAGACCGGCACATCCTTGTTCCATACGCGTTTGATGAGATTTTGCAGATACTCAAAGTATTCCTTGTCCTTGACCGGATCGCCTGTAATGCCGACACGATAATGATTTTTCGGATTACTCAGATTCCCATCGCCAAGAATGACACCAATTAGCTCGGCAAAATCTGCGTCCATCAGTGCAGACTACGCGCTTGGCTTTAAATACGTCACGTGAGGTTGTCCAGTGACCAGTGAGAATTTCCGTTAAAATTCCGACGTGCTCGACAGAAACCGAAAGCGTTTTAAAGCACCATTCTCGACAAATAAGCAACGGGAGTGTAGCTTAGCCTGGGAGAGCTTTCCGCTGAAGACGGAATGATCGCCAGTTCAAATCTGGCCACTCCCATCTTTTATCTTCTCACGCCGTGAACCCTGGCGCTGTAGCCACGCCGACTATCCTTGACGCGATGACGTTGAAGATGAGCATCATTATGAAGCTCAGCGTGCAGTAGAGTATTGTGCTCTTGATGAGGTTCCTGCCGAGCATATAGCGTTCTTGCAAGCTGTCAGCGCCGTTCTCAATGCCATTGGACATTATCGTCAGTATGTATACTATCTGGAACACGTACAGTCCGACAACGATCTGGAAATAGAATGTCGGGATGCCGACTCCGAAGAAATCAAAGTCATCAAGCCTTGTCGCGAGGTCTGTGGCTGCCATCGTGGAGATGTTGCTGCTGAGCGTTCCCAGGATCGAGGTTATCATGCTGGTTATCGCAATGACTATCCCTGCGATGGCAGGTGTCAGGAAGCTTATCTGCGATTTCATGTCAGAGATGACGTCAGCCATCAGGTCCTTGAGCCTTTCATTGACCTTATGGATTTCCTTGATGTACCGCGAGACATTCAATATCGCCTGCGCAGCGATCAGCGGCCCTTTCTTGATTCCCTCGACAAGCACTTTCATCGAGCTCTGGATGATATTGCTCGGGAAATAGACGAGCGCGCCTGTCTTGGGATTGAACAAGGCCTCTTTCACACTCATGCCTAGTTTCGCGATGTTTGTGGCGACGATATCGAAGAAGTTTCCGCTCACCGTGTCAGGCATCACTGCCGCGACTTTGCCGAATGCTATCTCTGCAGGCAGTCCGTCTCCGAGCCTGTTGCCGAGCTGGAACAATGCGCTCGCGAACTCGTCCTCGAGCTTCCTTGCCTGTTCGCGTATCTTGATCACGTTCTGGGACCTGAGCTTGAAATACAGGCCGATGCTCAATGCCAATGCCAGTGGCAATGCAAGGCTCAGCAGTGCTGCCCCGATCCCGAACGGCCCGACAATCTCGCCAGTTTCAGGGTTCAGGCGGTAGTCAAGCAGGTTCACCTGGAAGTCGCCGACCTGGAATAGCGTGCCAAAGCAATGGTTCTCGAACGTGCAGCTTGGGTCAAGCCAGTGCATGATGATTGGAGTGAATGCGAGCAAAAGGAAAAACCCGCCCACAATCACGCAGATGAACACTGGATGTATCGCTATCTCTGTCTTTCCGATCTTGAACAGGACATTGCGGTATTTCTTCAGCGCAGGATTTGTATCTGCGATGTCTGTGTCACCATAGCCTGTAGGCCGCTTGCTCAGGATGTTCTTGCCGAGCAGGTATACCAGGACAGGGATTATCACGTTGTACAGCATCGCGATGTGATACCATTGCACGTCGCCTGCCATGAAGCTGACCACAAGCGGCAGGATAACCAGTCCGAGTATTGGCAGTATGACTCCGAGCATGTGCAGCATTGTTATGGGTCCCTTGAGGTTTTGCGCATAATGCAGCATTCGCTCGTATGTCTCTTCCAGCATGACGTCAAGCGATTTGTCCAACAGTGAAAGCCGTCGTTCCTCCGAGGCCTCGTACAGCGAACTCACGACCAAGTGGAATGACTCGATGAATTCATTGTTCCACTTGCGCCAGCTCTCCAGATACATGTCAAGGCTTTCCTTCACAGACTCGTACTTGCCTGTCTCGACATCCCAGAGGATCTTCTTGAGGTCAAGCGCCAGGGGCGGAGTCAGGTGCTCTGACGCGAACTCTATCGCCAGCTCGAGGTTGCTTGTGTGGCGCATGTACGTCACTACATAGAATATGCAGAGCACCATCTGGTTGCTCGCTTTCATGCGCCAGTTGTTCGCGAGATACATGGGATATTTGCCGAACACGTACATGAAAGAGACTCCTGAGATCAGGAAGAAAACAGTGAAGAACAGGGAATTCCAGAGCATCACGCTGACCATGCTGCCCAAGAGCATGTAGGCCAGCGGGAAGAGTATGCTGAACGCGATGACGTGCGAGGGAGTGATGTTGAGATGCGCTATGTCAATGGCTTCCTGGAGTTCTTGCGCGCGCTTGGGATCCACCCTGACTGAGAACAGCTTGCCGCAGAAAGCGCACGCGCGCTCGTACAGGCCCATGTGGCCAGGCAGGGATTCTGCCTTGAACTCGTGGTATTCCCTGCTCTCGATAGGATGAGGCTCTAGGGTGGTGAGCTCCAGCTTCTCCTGGAGTTTCTGCTTGTATCTTTGTACGAGGTCCGCAGGGATCGCGTTGGTCATAGTAGAATCTCTTGCTTCTTGACCGCTCGCCTGAGCCACTCGTTCCATTCAGTGAAGATTTTCTTGCTGTCCAATGCCCCGACTTCTTCCCTGACCTGTTCGCTGATGCGGTGGAATTCGTCGTTCGCCAGGACTGTGAAGTTCGCCTCAAGGAGTTCCGGTCGTTTGAGCTTATTGGACAGGTTGACAAGTTCCTGTTTGACATTCGCCCGGAGCAGTATGTTGTCCCAGACAGCTTCCCAGTTGCCCGCCCATTCCCGCACGCTCGATGCGACTGCCTTGATGACATCGCTGTCTCCTGCGAGCAAATCGCGGCTTGGCTGGAGCATGTCATCCTTGCTGTCATACTTCATCAGGTCGACGAATCCTCCTTCAGCGAGAGGGTCTTCCTCCCATTTCTTCCTGACCTCGGTTATCTGCGTTACCCTCCTGAAGCGATGCAGCCCGTCAGGCGACCTGACAGGGTTTGCTACGATGATGACATCTGTCGCCTTGAAGGATGTCCGCGGCACTCCCAGGTCATTGACAACGCGGTCGAATACCCCATACGGGCTGTCTCCGTGAATCGTGCCTGCGACCACATTTGCCAATGCACCGACACGCATCGCTTCGTAGAGCGCCTTTGCCTCGACGCTTCTCACCTCGCCCACGATCAATGACGAATCTCCAAGCCTGAGCGTTGTCCTGATGCCTTCGTCTGCGCTGACTTCTGTCGTGCCCCTTGTCAATGCGGATGCGACTTTCATGCTCTGGATGTTGTAATTCAGGTTCCTGAGCGCATCGACAGGCAGTTCGAGCGTGTCTTCTATGGTGACAATGCGCCCCTTGCGCATTATCTCCACCATTGTGGCTCCGAGGAATGATGTTTTTCCTGAGCTCCGCGTGCCGGCAACCAGCAGTGTCCGCGCGCCATCGATGAGGAAGCTCATTATCCCTGCTGCCAATGGGGTTATCATGCGGTTCTTGATGAACAAGGGCAAGGTCCATGGCTTGTCACGATGCCTGCGAAGCGCATATGCCAATCCAGAGGGGTTGAGCGGCGCCGTGATCGAGGCGACTCTCGCGCGCGCTGACGGAAGGATGAGTTCTGTGTCAAGTATCGGGTTTGCCTCGTCCAAAGGCCTGCCAGAGATCATCCTCAGCTTTGACGCCCAGCTCTCTGCCTCGGGCACGGTCGGAACGATGTTGGTCATGCAGTCTCCGAACTCGCCGTGCACGATGAACATCGGCGTCCTTCCCATCGGGCTGTTGATTGTGATGTCCTGCACTTGTTCGTCTTCGAGCAGGTTCTCGATCAGTCCGAATCCTACAGTATACCTGACAAGGATCTTGGTCAGTTCCTCGAGTTCTTTCTCACGGAGCCTGATGTTCCGGTAGCCTGCCAGTTCCTCAAGCAGGTCCATGCCCACGTTTGTGAAGACCTGGCGCATTCGCTCCGGGTCGACGAACTCAGAGCGTTTTGGCTTGTGTTCTGAAAGGATTTTTCGCGCAGCATCAAGCAATTCATACTTCTCCTCGTTGAGCCTGAATTCCGGTGGCGAGAGATGATAGAGATACTGCACTGTCTCAGGGACTGAGAAGATAGTGACTTCGTTCTCACCTATTGTATATCCTGCTATCTCCTCGCCTTCAGGAGGATAGCTTGCCTGCAGCTTCGTGTACATGAAGTCAGGCTTGACCATCGGCGCGAGTATCCTCCGGTATGCTTCGCGGTCCCCGATAGTGTAACCCGCCAGGGTGGGCTTGGCCAAGGTGATCAGCCGCGTCTTGTCGAGACGGCTGATCAGTGTCTCGACCAAGCCCAGAAAGGTTCGTACTGTCGGTACACCTTCTCGAGGTATGGTGCCCTGCTCAAGCTGGCCGTGTTCCCGGCGGGCCATACGAACCAGCTCTACATAGGCACCAAGGGGGTCGGATTTCAGAGAACGGTGGATTATGTTCTGGAGTTCTGTATAACGGGCATCGACAAACCTGCGCGCCAAAGGATCGACGAACAATCCTGCGGATAATCTCTCCTTGCTCAGCTGCCTGAACAGTTTGGCTATCTCAAGGAGCATCGAGGTCTGGTTGTAGTCATATTCATAATCGCGTTTCTGCACGAAGACCAGCTTTGTGGCAGTGCCTGCCTCTGCGAGCGCCTCGATCGCCAATGCCATGACGCGCGGGTCATCCTCCAGCGAAGGGAAGAATGCGCATGCCTCGCAATCGATCCGCAATATCACCTCTTCTCCTTCGCGGATGAGCTCGACAGTGCCGCAGCCCTGCTTGTCTGGCATCAGTCCTCCTCCTCACGCAGGCGTTCGAGCGCGATCTCGATCAGGTGGGATTTGTTGCGGTATCTCTTCCTGTCCTTGGCGACCTTGCGGCCTATCCACGTGATGAGGTCTTCCTCGATGGTCGCCGAGATTGGTTTTTTCATCTCGACAACCTCACAACAGCCATATGCCTGGGGAAGGTTGTCGATGCAGCCAACGAGTTGGCTGCTTCGCGGAAAATTGTGATTTTCCGCGCTGATGCTGAAAATCTACGGATTTTCATCACTTTACACAGGCAGAGCACTATATGATTTTATATATCTTGTGTTTTTTAATAATACTAAATAAGAAAAGATATATTTCATAATATAATTGACCACTCGGGAAGAGCACCGCAACATTAAAGTAGTTCCTCTCCCCCGCGCATCGTCATGCCAGATGACTCACTAGCCTTCCAGGCAGGATCGCCATTCGGTCCTATCCCTGCGCCGCCTGAGAAAAGGGGCCTGTTCGGCTCAAAGCCTGCTCCTGGCCCTGAAGTCGCTGGTCTCACAGAGCAGCTGAACGGCCTTGCTGCGCGCATCAGGGTCTCTGAAGAGCGCATGAATGAACTGCGCAAGAAGCTCCTTTTCATCGAGCAGAATATGCTCGCGAACCACAAGAAAGCGATCGGCGACATCAAGGCATCGAACGAGGAGATAGATGAATTGAGGCACAAGTTCACAGAGATGGAAGATAGAGTGATCACGATAATCAAGGAATTGAGATTGACTGCGCGCAAGGGCGATGTCGATGTCCTGAAACGCTATATCGAGCTCTGGGACCCTGTGAAATTCATCACGGCAGAGCATGCTGAGAAGATAGCGCGAGAGATATTGACAGGGCAGACCGGTGCTCAAGACGACCAAAACATTTAATAAGTCAATCGTCGAGCAAAAAGCAAAAGAGATGCGAAAAATGGGATTGCTTGACATCTTCAAGAAGAAGCCTGCTGTCCAGCAGGTGGGTCCGCCAGTCGGCTGGCCTGTGCCGATGGGCATGCCTGTTTCTGGGCCTATGCCCCCTATGCCTCCGACAGAGCAGGTTGTCGCGATGCGGCAGCAGGGCATGACCAATAACCAGATAATCGAGGCATTGCAGCGCCAAGGACACCAGCCGCAGCAGATTTATGACGCCATGGCGCAGTCTGAGTTCCGTGGCGCAGCAGAACCGATGATGCCGGAAGCTCCTCCTGAGATGCAACAAGGTCCTGAAGGCCAGCAGGCAGTCCCGAAAGGTTTTGAGGAGACTGTCGAGGCTGTTGTTGAGGAGAAATGGAATGAGTTCACTCGCGAGCTCGGCAAGATGAATGAATGGAAGGATGCCTCGACATCGCGCATGGACAAGACAGATCAGGCGATCACAGACATGAAATCAGACCTTGAAAATCTCCACAAGGCGATCGTGAGCAAGATATCAGAGTATGACAAGAACCTTCTTGATGTCGGCACAGAAATCAAGGCGATGGAGAAAGTCTTCCAGAAAGTCCTTCCAGACCTTACTGGTTCTGTGGCAGAACTGTCGCGTATCACGAAAACAGTGAAGGCCAAACCCGCGCCATTACCTTCTAAGAGAAAATAATTATGCACTGTCTCTGTGCCGATAGGCACCTAACTCGTATTCTCTCAGGATAAAATATCTGCTCAGTCCCCTTTAGAAGCCAATTTCTGGACTGTGAACATGGCGATCAGCAGTATCAATGCCAAGCCAAGCACTTTTGGATGGAATATTGTCGCCCAGAAGCCGACCTCTTCTGCAGCGCCTCGCGCGGCAGCTTCTGTCGCGTTCTCGCCTGCGGCCAGCTCAGTGAAGCCTTTCTCTTCTGACACGACCGCGCTAAGCGTTCCAAGGCCGATGATCAGCATCAGCGAGAGCATCCACCACGCGATCGTTGACCTGTACTCGCTCTTTGTCATCACATCGAGTATCGTGCCTTCCTTGATTCCCAATGCCTGGTATGCCACTACAATGAGTACGCCGAAGACAATGAGCAGCACCACCCATGGCGCCATGCGATTTATTGTCTTCACGGCGATACTGCTGAACAAGGTCATCACAGCGAGCACGAACGCCAATAAGAACGCTATCGCCTGCTTGTCCTTCATCCATTCTGTGCGCGTGAGGACTGCATAGACTATCACGAGCACGAAGATGAAAGGAAAGATAACATCGAACTTCTGCAGGAGTCCGACGTCAAGCGGTGTGGCCATGGGTCATTCTTTTTTCCTTGGGGCCTCTTCGCCCATGAGCTCTTTCCAGAACCAGCCGCGCATGCCGCCGGCTTCGGCGGTCTCTGGCTTGGTAACGTACCAGATGATCAGCGCGAAAACGAGCAGTATGACTATCAATGCCTGGATGCTGGGGTCCAAGTAGCTCAGGATCGGCAATGGTATTATGGTGCCGACAAAGATCAGGATGAGCACTATGGCGGAAAGCAATGCCAGCAATGACGTGAAGCCTGTCTTCTTTGGCACTTCACCGCCAGCCAGGCCGACCATGATGAGCAGCATCACCACGATGATGACCAGCAGTGCGACCTCAGGGATAGAGTCATTTATTATGTTGACGATGTCATACTGCGGCGGATACGTGCCTGTGACGTGAGGGATGATGACGAGCAGGGCGATGGTGAGGGAGAGCGCGACGTTATAGCGCTTGCTTCCTGTCTCGCCGAATAGCTTGATGCGCTGCAATACCGCGAAGAATATCGTGAATATCAGCATGAATGGCAGGATTATGTCCCTGACTCCCCAATAGTCCAGCCAGTAGACAAAGTTGCTGAACATGCCGCCGCCTCCATAACTTGGCCGGTAGCCGCCGTAGAATTGCAAGAGCACCATGGTTCACCTCATTTTGATTTCTTTTCTTCCTCTTCCGCATGCTTGGGCTCTTTGACCATCGCCCAGACGAAGACAATGAGCAGGATTATTAAGATTATCGCTGCTACAGCAGTCGATGTCCAGAAGTCACCCAAGTAGTTGAATAACTGGTCAAGCCAGCTTATTCCAGCTTCTGTCTGTATTGCATCCAGGAATATGACAACGATTCCGAGGAACATGATTATCATGAAAGTGGTCTTCCAGCCGCCTGTCAATGCAGCCCAGGGTTCCTTGTCCTTCTCTTTCGGCGCCCAGAACGTGCCTACCAGGAGCATGAAGAAAACGCCCAGCAGCACAAGAACGACGACATTCGAGCTTATGCGCGTGATTGTCTCGACGAGCTTGCTCGACGCGACCACCATGAACGCTACCACGAACGCTGCCATCGCGTTCAGGTTCTTCTTTGTGTATTCCTTTTCCTCTATCTTCTCTATGCCGAGTATCTTGCTCTTCTCGAATATCGCGAAGACAATCGTGAACGTAAGCAGGAATGGCAGCACGACATCATATATGCCGATTCGTTCAAAGAACGAGATGACATTCCCTAGCACTGTGTGTTCTGTCATGTTCTCCTCTTTTTTAATAGATAACTTTAAATACGTTCCTATATAAAACTTTCCTCGAAAATGCCAGGCATTTTCGATGGATCATCGAAAACCAGAGGTTTTCGAGGTTTCGTCGGGGAAAAATGAAGATTGACAAGAATTCATTCGCGCAAATGCGCAGGCGATTGTCGCGCTTTGACCAGCTCAGGGACGAGCTCATCAAGATCTCGCGCGATGCGCTGACATCAAGCAAGAAGGCGATATATTCCCTGCACCGCGGCGAGACAGCCACAGCACGGGCTCAGCTGGCTAATGCCAAGAGGACAATCGCGCAGATGAACAAGCTCCTGAAGCAAGACCCTCATCTCGCCACTGTCGGGGCATACAACGAGGCCCTGGAAGAATATGTCGAGGCGTCATGCTATCTCTCACTGATGACCAAGAAGGCATTGCCGACAGCAAAACAGCTCGGCGTCGATGTCGACAGCTACCTGCCAGGACTCTGTGACCTTGTCGGCGAGCTTGTGAGGAAGGCAGTAAACAGCGCTATCAAGGGCGAAACAAAGACTGCCTTGGAAATCCGCGACTTTGTCACCCAGGTCTATCAGGAACTTATGCTCTTTGACTTCAGGAACCTGCCGGTAAGGCGCAAGTTCGACAGCATAAAATACGGCCTTGAAAAGCTCGAAGACCTTGCCCTGCAATTGAAGATGAAGAGGCGGTAGTGGGTGCAAAACTTTATATAACGACCTTATTCTGAAGAAATCCATGGCACTCTCATTCGCAAAGCGCATTCCTGCAGAGGAAGTCCAGCACAAGAAAGAAGGAGACGAAGTCCTTGTCGCAGGTTTTGCCGCTGACGCGAAGAGCTTGGGCAAGATAGCTTTCATCCAGCTGCGTGACCGCTCAGGCAGTGTCCAGATTGTCGCGACACCTGAGCACTCGCAGTTCAAGGACATCGGCGCGATAACAAAGGAGAGCATTGTCGCGATTATCGGAACTGTCAAGCAATCCAAGCTGAAGGCAGGAGGCAAGGAACTCCAGCTCAAGCAGCTTGAGGTCATCAATCCATCGCAGCCAAACCTGCCGATTGATTTCTCTGGAAAGATCCAGACTGTGCTTGACAAGCGCCTGGACTATCGCATCCTTGACTTGAGAAACCCGAAAGTGCTCGCGATTTTCAAGGTGCGCAGCAGGACAAACATGG
>Ga0247727_10003405_pt1 | contig 35172 bp, 22 predicted proteins | sample WisWelCaveWW1625_FD_202498 | JGI IMG/M metagenome (GOLD analysis project Ga0247727, IMG submission 202498) | Biofilm microbial communities from Wishing Well Cave, Virginia, United States - WW16-25 | ecosystem: Environmental > Aquatic > Deep subsurface > Groundwater > Cave microbial mat | place...
CATCTTCGCGGCGATCATCGTGATCGTGGTCGGCCTCATCCTCGGCGAGTTCGTGCGGGCGCTGATCCTGGCGGGCGCGGGCAACGTGGGGGGCGTGCCGACGCTGGCGCAGGTGGCCAAGACCGTAGTGATCGTGATCTCCACGTTCATGGCGCTGCAGCAGCTGGGCGTCGGCGCCGACATCGTCACCACGGCGTTCACGCTGATTCTCGGCGCCGGGGCGCTCGCGGTCGCGCTGGCGTTCGGCATCGGCAACACCGGCCTGGCGGGCGAGGTGACGCGGCGGTGGTACGAGGCGAGGCGGATCAGGTTCGGCCGGCGGGCGGGCGACAAGGGCGCCGACTCTTCCCGCCCCCCGGGCGAACACGACGAGGACTGAGCGTCGCTCGGCGAACCCGTTCGCCCTAGAACAGTCGCTCGTCCCACGGGACGTCGAACGGCGCCTCGCGCGCGAGCAGCCGCGCATCGGGATGCCCAGGATTGATGACGACGATCAGTCCAACCGGGCGGCACGGCAGCGCCGGAACCACCAGGGCCGGCGTGCGCGCTTCCGCGAGCCAGCGGTCGCCGAACGCGCGCGCCTCGGCGGAATCTCTCAAATGCCATCCCGGCACCCGGTCCGGTTCCAGCCGCTCGACCAGCTCGTCGGGGATGACGATCCGCATGGCGTGATGCGGTCCCGGGAGGGTTCGCGGCCGCAGGCTGTGGGCGAGGATCTCGAGGAGCGAGCCGGCGAACGAGTCGGCCGCGTAGATGACGGAGCGGCCCGGAGAGTTCCAGCGCGCTCCCTGCAACGCGGCACCGCTCCCGTCGTACGGGTGGTAGCGCGCCTTGCAGGTACGCCAGGCGATCACACGGGCAGGCCGAGCTCGAGCTTCATGAGCAACTCCTCGACCTGGCGGGCGCCGAGGTCGGTGCGGGCCAGGTCGATCGGCCGCTCGTCAGCGAGCTGGGGCTGCGGGCTGAGCAGGAACTCGTGCGCCAGTCCCTCGTCCTCCCACACGTCCTCCGCGAGGGCGGTCACCCGGGCCAGCCGCTCGAGCCGTTCGCTCTCCTCCAGCGTGAGCTGCTGCCGGCGCCGGTGCAGCGTGGCCTTCGGCACGATGCGGTACTTCAGCTCGGTGCCGGCCGCACCCGGCTCGGCCACATGTGCCACGACCTTCCCCAACGCCTCGACGGGCAGCCCCGCTTCGACCAGTCGCCGCAAGTCGTCGAGCGTTCGCACCCGACCGCCGAGGGTCTTTTCGCCCCCGAGGATGCGCGCCACCCGCGCCACGTTCACCGCCATCGGCTGGTCCCGGGTGGTATCATATGGGACATAATATAGTCTCATATGGACCGATCGCCAAGCGCGTCGAACACCATATCGATATCGTCCACACATCGTATACACATTTTCGGGGCGGTGCGGTTGAATTAAGCCCTGATCGCGACTACATTTAGCAGTCTTCAGCCTGGGTTCTTCGAGTGACCGCTCCCAATCAACGCGAACGCATACTTCCGCGGCTCATCGAAGACGAAATGCGCGAGTCGTTCATCGACTATTCGATGAGCGTGATCGTGTCGCGCGCGCTGCCGGATGTGCGCGACGGGTTGAAGCCGGTGCACCGCCGGATCCTCTACGCGATGAACGAGCTGGGCTTGGTTCCGGGCCGGCCGTACAAGAAATCCGCCACGGTCGTCGGCGACGTACTGGGCAAGTACCACCCCCACGGCGACCAGACCGTGTACGACGCCCTGGTCCGGATGGTCCAGGACTTCTCGCTGCGGTACCCGCTGATCGACGGGCAGGGGAACTTCGGCTCGGTGGACGGGGATCCCGCGGCCGCCTACCGGTACACCGAGGCCCGGCTGACCCGCATCGCGCTCGCGATGCTGCGGGACATCGAGAAGAACACCGTCGGCTTCGTCCCGAACTTCGACGATCAGCGCCAGGAGCCCTCGGTGCTGCCGTCGCTGCTGCCGAACCTGCTGGTGAACGGCAGCGCGGGCATCGCGGTGGGGATGGCGACCAACATTCCGCCGCACAACCTGCGCGAAGTGGTCAAGGCCATCGCGCACCTGGTGGACAATCCGGAGGCGACTCCGAAGGAGCTGGCGAAGCACGTCACGGGGCCCGACTTCCCGACCGGCGGGATCATCTACGGGCGCCAGGGCATCAAGGAGATGTACGAGACCGGCCGCGGCCGGTTGATCGTCCGGGCGCGGGCCCAGGTCGAGGAGCGGGAGTCGACCGGCCGCTCACAGATCGTCGTGACCGAGATCCCGTACATGGTGAACAAGGCCCGGTTGATCGAGCAGATCGCCGAGCTGGTGCGCGACAAGAAGCTCGAGGGCGTCAGCGACCTGCGCGACGAGTCGGATCGCGACGGCATGCGGATCGTCATCGAGCTCAAGCGGGACGCAGTGCCGCTGGTGGTGCTGAACAATCTGTACAAGCACACCCAGATGCAGACCACGTTCGGGGCCATCAACCTCGCGCTCACGGACGGCCGCCCGAAGGAGATGAACCTCAAGGAGCTGCTCGAGCACTTCGTCACGCACCGCCACGAGGTCATCACCCTCCGGACCCGGTACGACCTGGAGCAGGCGCAGGCTCGCGAGCACATCCTCGAAGGTCTCAAGATCGCGGTCGACAACATCGACGCGGTCATCAAGATCATCCGGGGCGCCAAGACGGTCGAGCAGGCGGACGAGCAGCTCCGCAAGCGGTTCAAGCTCTCCGAGAAGCAGAGCAAGGCGATCCTGGACCTGCGGCTCGCCAAGCTCACGGGCCTCGAGATCGAGAAGCTGGAGGACGAGCTCAAGGAAGTCCGCGCGACGATCAAGGAGCTGAAGGGCATCCTCGACTCGAAGCCGAAGCGGCTGGAGATCCTGAAGAAGGAGCTCCAGGACCTCGCCAAGGAGTTCGGCGACGATCGGCGCACGGAGATCGTAGCCGACGAAGGCGAGTTCTCCATCGAGGACCTGATCGCCGACGAGGACATGGTCGTCACCGTGTCGCACGCCGGGTACATCAAGCGCATCGCCGTCTCGACCTACCGGCGCCAGCGCCGCGGCGGCCGCGGCCTCAACGGCATGGGCACGAAGGAAGAGGACTGGGTGGAGCACCTCTTCATCGCGTCCACCCACGACTACGTGATGTTCTTCACCGATCACGGCCGGGTGTACTGGCTCAAGGTGTACGACGTCCCGCAGATGGGCCGCGCGGCGAAGGGCAAGCCGGTCGTCAACTGCATCGCGATCAAGCCGGACGAGCGGGTCGAAACGCTGGTGAACGTGCGGGAGTTCAGCGACGACAAGTACCTGGTGTTCGCGACCCGCAGCGGGACGGTGAAGAAGTCGCGCCTCTCGGCCTACGGCAACGTGCGCTCGAGCGGCATCATCGCCATCAACATCGAGCCGGGCGACGCGCTGATCGACGTGCAGATCACCGACGGCACCAACGACATCGTGCTGGCGACCAAGTACGGCATGTCCATCCGGTTCCACGAGAAGGACGTGCGCGAGATGGGCAGGGACACCACCGGCGTGAAGGGCATCGAGCTGGAGAAGGGCGACGAGCTGATCGGGATGGTGGTGGTGCGCCGCGAGGCGACGCTGCTCACCGTCACGGAGCACGGCCTCGGCAAGCGCAGCGAGATCGGCGAGTACCGGATCCAGCACCGGGGCGGCAAGGGCATCATCACGTTGAAGCGTACCGACAAGACCGGCGACTGCGTGGCGCTCAAGGAAGTGATCCCCGGCGACGAGCTGATGGTGATCACGCGGCACGGCGTCATCATCCGGCTGCCGGTGGACGACATCCGGGTGATCGGCCGCAACACCCAGGGCGTGCGGATCATCAACCTCGACGAGGGCGACAGCGTGATGGACGTGGCGCGCGTGGTCATCGAAGAGGAAGGCATTGAGGCCGAAACCGTGGAGGCCGGCGCGACCGAGTAGCGCTGGCACGCCGGCCGGCGCTCACGTACCTTCGGTTGCCCTACTAAACGCACGAACACGGAGGAGCCGTGCCCGAGAGTCTCGCGGTTCGCAAGGCTCGCGGAGCTTTTTTTACACCCCCCGATATCAGCCAGTTCATCGTCGGCTGGGCTGTTCGCTCTGCCGATGATCGCGTCCTTGAGCCATCATGCGGCGAAGCGAGCTTCTTGCTCGCGGCGGGCGAACGACTACGGCGTCTTGCGGACGGTCAACTCTTCGCAGGCGGCAGCTTGCACGGCATAGAGGTCCACGCCGAGTCTGCCGAGGTCGCCGGACGAATCGCTAGTGAGCGGGGGTTGCGCGCCGAGATTTCGGTGAGCGACTTCCTCGATGTCGAACCGGAGCGATCCTTCGACGCCGTCGTAGGAAACCCACCCTACATCCGCTACCAGGACTTCACAGGCCAAGCAAGGGCGAAGGGGTTGCGGGCCGCTCTTGCTGAAGGGGTTCGGCTGACCGGCCTTGCCAGTTCCTGGGCGGCGTTCACGGTGCACGCAGCCCGTTTCCTGAAGCCTGGCGGAAGGCTCGGATTGGTTCTTCCGGCGGAGCTACTCGCTGTCAACTATGCCGCTGAGGTTCGCCGCTTCTTGCTTAGTCGTTTCGCCAAGATTCGACTAGTACTATTTGAGGAGAGAGTCTTCCCTGGAGTGCTTGAAGAGGTTGTGTTGCTTCTGGCTGAGGGAATCGGCCCTGCGCCGAGTTTCGAGGTTTTTCAGGCGTCCGGCATTCGAGATCTTGCGAACCTCGAGTCTGGTCGTTGGAGTTGGTTCACTCCCGATAAGGACGGGAAGTGGACTCCGGCCCTGATTCCCGATGCCGCTCTCGACACCTACAACCGCGTGACTACTCAGTCTGTCTTCAGCCCCTTGCTCGACTGGGGTGAGACGTACCTCGGCTCGGTCACTGGTAATAACGCATTCTTCTGCCTCACGCATGCTCAGGTTCGGGCTCTCCGGCTGCGATCGGCGGAACTCCGCCCGCTCTCGCCTCCAGGATCTCGGCATCTTGGAGGGATGCGCCTGACAACCGCCGCGTGGCGTTCACTGGTGGAGGCAGAACATCGCTGCTATCTGTTTGCCCCGAGGAGGGCAGGTCTCAGTCCGGGGGCGGCCGAATACGTGCGATCGGGCGAACGGATGGGCGTGAATCAAGCGTACAAGTGCCGAGTCCGGATTCCCTGGTGGCGAGTCCCGGTCGTGACGAAGCCGGACCTGATGTTAACGTACATGGCTCACGATAGGCCGCGCCTCGTCTCGAACGACGCGCGGGTCGACATATTGAACTCCGTCTACGGCGTGACCCTACGACAGGGGCGTAAGGAGCTCGGGAAGGAGTTGTTACCTATCGCCATGCTTAACAGCCTCAGCCTGCTGGGCGCGGAAATGGTAGGCCGTGCATATGGCGGCGGATTGCTCAAGCTCGAACCCAAGGAGGCCGATCGCCTACCTGTTCCATCCAAGCAGCTTCTGGAGGCGACCGCCGGTCCCCTCCGTGCGCTTCGGCCGCAATTGTCAACGGCCCTGCGATCGGGCCGGCTAACCGACGCGATCAAGCTCGTGGATCGCACGATCCTCCAGGAAGGTGCGGGTCTCGAGTGGGGCCAACTGCGCGCCATTCGCCGTGCTAGAGAAGCGCTGTTCGCACGGCGCGTCAGCCGAGCGAAGTCCTAGTTGGCGCGGGTCGACGATGTACTCACCAAAGCGCTCAAGAATCTACCTTCGAAGCCGGCTGATTCAGCTCCGCAAGCGCAGAAGAAACGGTACTCGGAGCGCATGTCGGAATGCCTCGCATACGCTTTCGCGGAGGAGCTTCGCCGGCGTGGTCTCAAGCAGGTAAGGCCCGCAGAACCTGGGGAGCTGGACAGCTCTGGGGCCGAGCGACGGATGGCGGGAGGAATCGGCGCGAAGAAGGTGGATGTCTCGTGGGCCACAGACGAGTCAGGTCTCTTACTCGGCATCTCAATCAAGTCGATCAATTTCCGAGACGCACGCACCGGGAATTTCCAGAAGAACTTGACGAACAGAAGGGGAGATATGCTCATGGAGGCCGTCACGCTCCATCGCCGGTTCCCCTACGCTGTCCTCGTGGGGTTCTTCTTCCTCGACAAGGACGCGGCACAGGATGGTACCGATCGTCGGCGGTCCACTTTCCACAATGCACACTCACGACTGAGACTCTTTACCGGTAGGTCCGATCCTGCAGGTCGCGATGAGCAGTACGAGCGACTCTACCTCGTGCTCGTGGACGCTTCACCGTTCAAATCAACGCTGAAGGCTAACAAGGTCGATGAAGCGGAGCGCGCGATCGGCTTTGAAGCGGTCTTTGACGAGATCGTGGAACTCGTGGCCGATCGGAATCCCGACTTCTACGAATGCAGAGGGGGCGTGCTGCACCCTGTGCCGCACTAGCCTGAGACGCGCGCTCTTGCTCGTCTCCCTCCCCCCTCAAGTGCGGCCAGGTACCGCATAAGCGCCGCCCTTGCCTTCATCACTGCCTCGTGCCGCCGCTCGTAGGGTTCGTCCTCGTCACGAGTCCATGCACCCGCCTGATGCGCAGCTTCCTCCAGCGCTAGGGTCAGACTCCTTGCCAGCCTGCTCGGTCGCGGGCAGTCCCTCCGCATGCAAGGAATCTCGCATCGGTGGGTCGTTCCTTAAGGACCGGATTCTGGCAGTCCCAGGCAGTTTCTACGCGCGCCGGCGCGCCCGGCCATCTAGGTTCTGCTCCGGCGGTGATTGCGCGGACAATCGGCGTTGACGCGACGCCAGCGGTACTGGAGGCTGCCCGGGTCCTGAAGCCCAGGCTGACGTGGAATCGGCCTTTTCGGCGACGCTGTTACGGCGTAGGTTCACGGGGTCTCATCTGCCATGGTTTACGCTACGGTCAGGAAGCGGCTGCGTGCCCTTGGTCTCGGCCGGTAAGAACGGTGCGGGGAGGCCCTCCTCGGGGGGGGGGCGTAGCGCTTTCGGTGGCCGTGGAAGCCGGGACCAGCGAGTAGCAGGAGAGGACGCAGCGGACGAGGGGAGGACCCTGACATGCGTGGGCCGGGCGGTACACCAGGCGGGATGGGCAGCTTCATCGCCGGCTGCGCCATGCTGGTCGCGGGTGGGTATCTGCTGCTGACGCGCGTCACCGTGGTGAGCAGCGGATGGCGGTTCTGGGGCGTCAACGCGTTCGGCCTGTCGCTCGTTCCGTTGCTTGTGGGTGTGGGGCTGCTGTTCTTCAACGGCAAGTCCCTGGCGGGCTGGGCGCTGACCGGTGCCGGCGCCCTGATCATCGCCGTCGGCATCGTCGCCAACCTCGGCATCTACTTTCAGCCCAGCTCGCTGTTCGACACCCTCATGATGCTGGTGCTGATCGCCGGCGGCATCGGCCTCATCGCGCGGGCGGTGCGCTCGTACCCGCAGGCCGACCCCGCGTCCTGAACGGGCGGCGCGGGCGTTGACGCGATAGCTTGGGCCGGGGCCGTGAGGGCTCCGGCCCTTCTCGCGACCGGGAGGCTCAGATGACACGAGTGCTGGTCGGCGTGGCCGCGATGGTGGTCCTCGCCGGGACGGCGAAGGCGCAGCAGCGACGCGCACCTTCCGGCCTCGAGCTGCGCGACACCGTGGAGCTGTACGACGCCGACCGCGGCGGGCTGTTGCGGCGCTATCCGGTGGAGTACTCGCCGGTGCGGCGCGAGCGGTTGCGGCGGTTCTACACCGAGTGGCAGGCCCGGCTCGGGCGCGTGAGCTTCGACGCACTCGGCCATGAAGGCCGGGTGGACTACATCCTCCTGGACAACCGTCTCCGCTACGAGCTGGACCTGCTGGCGCGCGAGCAGCGCCGGATGGAGGAGATGGCCACGTGGGTGCCGTTCGCGCCGGCGATCTTCACGCTCGAGGAGTCGCGGCGGCGGTTCGAGCCGCTGGATGCGCAGGCGGCCGCGCGCGCGCTGGCCGGGCTCGCGACGCAGGTCGACAGCCTGCGGCGCGCGGCCCCGCAGGCCGCCGGGGCGGCACGCACCGCCGCCGGCGCCGGGGGCGGGACCGACGGCTCGGCACGGGGTGGCGGGTCACGCGAAGCCGCGGCGGCGCCGCGCAGCGCGCAGATCGTCGCGTTGCGGGCCGCGCAGCTGGTGGAGAGCCTGCGCCGCACCCTCACCCAGTGGCAGCGCTACTACGCGGGGTACGATCCGCTCTCCACCTGGTGGATCAGCGATCCGCAACGCCGGGCCGACCAGGCGCTGGAGCGCTACCTGCGCACTCTGCGCGAGCAGATCGTGGGCATCCGCGAAGGCGAAGAGGAACCCATCGTCGGCGACCCGATCGGCGCCGAGGCGCTGCGCGCCGACCTCGCGTTCGAGATGATCCCCTACACGCCGGAAGAGATCGTCACGATCGCCGAGCGGGAGTTCGCGTGGTGCGAGGCGGAGATGCGCCGCGCCGCGCGCGACATGGGCCTCGGCGACGACTGGCGCGCCGCGCTCGAGCGGGTGAAGAACACCTACGTGCCGCCCGGCCGGCAGACCGACGTGATCCGCGACCTGGCGCGCGAGGCGGTCGCCTTCGTCACGTCGCGCGACCTCGTCACCGTGCCGCCGCTCGCCGACGAGATATGGCGCATGGAGATGATGACGCCGGAGCAGCAGCGTGTGAGCCCGTTCTTCCTGGGCGGCGAGGTGATCCGCGTCTCGTACCCCACCGACGCGATGACGCACGACGACAAGCTGATGAGCATGCGGGGCAACAACCCCCATTTCTCGCGCGCCACCGTGCACCACGAGCTGATCCCGGGCCACCACCTGCAGGGCTTCATGACGAGCCGCTACAACAGCCACCGCCAGGCGTTCGGCACGCCGTTCTGGGGCGAGGGCTGGGCCCTGTACTGGGAGATGCTGCTGTGGGACCTGGGCTTCGCGCAGCGGCCAGAGGACCGCGTCGGCATGCTGTTCTGGCGCTCGCACCGCGCGGCCCGCATCATCTTCTCGCTGCGGTTCCACCTCGGCACGATGACGCCCGAGGAAGCCGTTGACCTCCTGGTGAACCGGGTCGGGCACGAGCGGGCGAACGCCACCGCCGAAGTGCGCCGCTCGTTCGGCGGGAACTACTCGCCGCTGTACCAGGCGGCGTACATGCTGGGCGGGCTGCAGTTCCGGGCGCTGCACGCCGAGCTGGTCGGTTCCGGCCGCATGACCAACCGGCAGTTCCACGACGCGGTTCTCATGGGAGGGCGAATGCCGGTCGAAATGGTGCGCGCGCGGCTCACGGCGCAGCCGCTGAGCCGTGAGTTCCGCACCGGGTGGCGGTTTTGAGCGCCAAGGCCTGGCTGTTCGTGCTGCTGGCCTTGGTCGGGGCCGGCTTCCTGCTGGTCTGGGTGCGACAGGCGCTGGGAGCCGCCCGGAGCGGCGCGCAGCGCCTGGAGGCACCGACCGCGCTCGAGGCGGCCATCGGCTTCGTCACGAACTTCTTCGACACGCTCGGCATCGGCTCGTTCGCGCCGACCACGTCGGTGTTCAAGCTCAAGCGCCTGGTGCCGGACGAAAACATCCCCGGCACGCTCAACGTGGGCCACACGCTGCCCGTGGTGGCGCAGGCGTTCATCTACGTGGCCATCGTCGAAGCCGACATGACCACGCTCGTCACCCTCATCGTGTCGGCGGTCCTCGGCGGATGGTTAGGCGCTGGCGTGGTGTCGCGGTGGCCGCGCCGGAACATCCAGCTCGGCATGGGGTTCGGCCTGCTGATCGCCGGCGCGTTCTTCGTGCTCAAGAATCTCGACGAGATGCGCGGCAGCCCCGTGATCCCGGGCGGTGACGCGATCGGGCTGTCCGGCGTCTGGCTGGTCGTCGCGGCGCTCGGGAACTTCGCGCTCGGCGCGCTGCTCACACTCGGCATCGGGCTCTACGCCCCGTGCCTCCTGATGATCAGCCTGCTCGGGATGAACCCGCGGGTCGCCTTCCCGATCATGATGGGCTCGTGCGCGTTCCTGATGCCGGTGGCCAGCGCCCGGTTCGTCCAGGCCGGGAGGTATTCCCTGCGGCCGGCGCTCGGCCTGATGCTGGGCGGGCTGCCGGCCGTGCTCATCGCGGCATTCCTCGTGAAATCGCTGCCGCTCACCGCGGTGCGATGGCTGGTGGTCGTGGTGGTGGTGTACACCGCCATCACGATGCTGCGGTCTGCGAGGCGCCCCGCCTCGTAGGTGGGGGAGACTTCGGAGGTCGATCGATTGGCGTTACCACCGCCGCGGCTGAATGACATGCACGCGGGCGCGGCGCGCCTCAACGCGGAGCTGTTCGTGGCGAACGGGCTGTTCGGTGCGTGCTGAGCCGGTGACGCTCGAAGGCCGGCTGGTGCGCCTGGTGCCGCTCGTGCTCGCGCACGCCGAGCCGTTGAGCGCGATCGGGCTCGATGCGGATCTCTGGAAGTGGACCTGGAGCGGCGTCGCGACCGCGGACGACATGCGGCGCTACGTGGAAACGGCGCTCGCGGAGCAGGCGGCCGGCCTGTCGCTGCCGCTTGCGATCCTCGAGCGCGCGGGCGGCCGGGTCATCGGCTCGACGCGGTACGGGAACATCGCGCTGGCCCACCGGCGTCTGGAGATCGGCTGGAGCTGGCTGGGCAAGCCGTGGCAGCGCACCGGGGCCAACGTCGAAACCAAGCTGCTGTTGCTGACGCACGCATTCGAGTCGCTCGGCTGCCAGCGCGTCGAGTTCAAGACGGACGCCGCGAACGAGCCCTCGCGGCGCGCGCTGCTCGGGATCGGCGCACAGTTCGAGGGCATCTTCCGCAAGCACGGGCTCGCCACCGACGGCCGGGTGCGCGACACGGCCTGGTACTCGATTGTGGATGACGAGTGGCCGGCGGTGAAGGCGCGCCTGCTCAAACGACTGCGAGCTCGCTAGGCCCGGCGGGTCTCCTGCATGCGCGCGGCCACGTGGACGCCGGAGAGGGCGGTGAGCGCGGCCACTGCCGAGATCGCCGCTACGAGGCCCAGCAGGTCGGCGAGCGCACCGGCGACGAGGGCACCTACCACGTACCCGCCGTCGCGCCACAGGCGGTAGACGCCCACTGCGGTCGCGCGCCAGTCGGGGTGGGCGACGTCCGAGACGGCGGCCAGCAGCGTCGGATACACCATCGCCGTGCCGACGCCGAGCAGCACGGCGCTGGCCATCCACTCGCCGAAGCCGTGCCCGGCCGCGAACAGCGCGATGCCGCCGGCCTGCACCCACATGCCGGCGGCGATCATCCACTTGCGGCCGACGCGGTCGCTGAGCGGGCCCGTCAGCAGCTGGCCGATGCCCCACACGCCGGGATACGTCGCGGCCACCAGAGCGGTGCGCTCCAGGCTCAGCCCCGCGGCCGCCAGGAGGATCGGCACCAGACCCCACATCATGCCGTCGTTGAGATTGTTGACCATCCCGGCCTGGCTCGCGGAGAAGAGCGTGCGGTCTTTCCAGCTCGAGAGCAGCAGGACGCGCGCGAACGAGGGCCGCTCGAGCGGACGGTTCGCGTCGTGGTGCGCACGCGCCTCGAGTTTCGCGTGGCCGCGGGTCTCACGCACCAGCAGCGAGAGCAGCATGCCCAAGACCGCCAGGAGGAGACCGACGGTGAACAGTGCCCGCCGCCAGTCGCCGGCGTCGGCGGCGATGAAGCCCGTGGCGAGCGCGGCGAGCGCGACGGCGACGTATCCCGCGAATTCATTCAGTCCCATCGCGAGACCACGTCGCTCCGGCCCGGCCAGGTCGATCTTCATGATGACCGTCGTGGACCAGCACAGGCCCTGGTTGACGCCGAGCAGCACGTTCGCGGCGACCACCCAGGCCCACGACGGTGCCCACAGGAGCAGCAACGGAACCGGGAGTCCCGCGAGCCAGCCGGCGAGCAGCAAGGGTCGGCGGCCCCAGCGGTCGCTGAGGTGTCCGGCGGCGAGGTTGGTGAGCGCCTTGACCAGGCCGAACGAGGCGATGAACGCAAGCGCCGCGCTACGACTGGCGACGCCGAAGTCCCGCTCCGCGAGGAGCGGCAGGAGCACGCGCTCCTGTCCAACCATCGCGCCGACGAACGCGTTGACGAGGACGAGGAGCGCGAACTGCCGCCAGTTCGCGCCCAGGCCGAGGCGGGCCGGCGCGCTCAGGCGGGCCGGCGGGCCGTGAAGGTGGCGCTGGTCACGCCGTCCTTCGCGGCCTGCTCCTGCGTGGCGATCTCGGCGTGCACGTGCGGGTTGCCGACGCCTGCGAACGAGTCGATGGCGGGCTGCGGCGCGGCGTCGTCCGGGGTCGTGGCCACGCCGGTGTACACGCGCTGACTACAGTCGCGACGCCGTGATCGGCGCGTCGGCGCGCGCCCAGGCCTGGCGGAACCGCGCGTCGGCCGAATCGGCGGCGGCCCACTGGCGCTGGGCGCGCAGCGCGTTGCGCAACCCGATGAGTGACCAGCCGTTCTCCGGGTAGCGGCGCAGGTCCTCCCGGTAGACCGCTTCGGCGTCCCGGGGGCGGTCGGCGGCCAGCCACACGGCGCCAAGCGCGTGGCGCACGGGGAAGTACCACGGGGGCGGCTCGTCGTAGGTGAGACCGTCCTCCAGCCGGATGGCGGCGTCGAGGTGCCGCACGGCGTCGCCGAAAAGGCGGGCCCGCGCGGCGATCTCTCCCGCGAGCGCGTGCGAGGCGATCTCGAGCAGAGTCCGGCCGGAGTTGAGCCCGATGATCGCTTCGGCCGGCGTGGCGGCGACGATCGAATCGAGCGCGGCGGCCTCGCGGCGCGCCGAGTCGGCGCGGCCGGTGGCGGCAAAGGCGAGGCCGCGCGCGTAGCGCCAGATGCCGGTCGTGAACCGCAGCTCGGCGGGTGGCGCGGTCTCGCGCAGGATGTCGTCCCACCGGCCGAAGCGCGCCAGCACGTACAGCGGGACGGGCACGTACAGCTCGGCCGGCGGCACCGCGCGCACGTTGTCGATCGGTGTGAGCCGCGCCGTCTGACGTGCGGCGTCGAGGGCCGCCGCGAACCGACCTTCCATCGCCGCGGCCGCGGACCGGAAGTGGTGGTTGTGCGGCGTGTAGAACAGCGGGTACAGGCCCCCCCCCGGCCGCTGGCCCTCGAGGTACACCGAGTCGGCGTGCGAGGCGTGCTCGTTCGCGGCGACCGCGTCGCCGTAGCGGCCGACCCGGAAGTAGATGTGCGCCGGCATGTGCACCAGGTGCCCGGCGCCGGGCATCAGCCGCGCCAGCCGCTCGGCGCAGGCCACGGCGCGCTCGGGCTGCACCTTTTCGACCGCGTGGATGTAGAAGTGGCACGCGCCCGGATGCGTGGAGTCGCTGCCCACCGCGCCCTCGAGCGTGGCCAGAATGTCCTCGGTGCCGGGGTAGGGAGAGCCGTCGGGCTGCCAGTAGTTCCACGGGCGGAGATTCATCATCGCGTCGGCGTACAGCACGGCGGCGTCGGGGTCGCCAGCGAAGCGGTCCCGCACGGACCGCATCGCCGTCGCGTACGTGCTGTCGCGCCGGGCGCGATCGGCGCCCGCGGGCACACCGTGGCGGGCGGCGAGCGCTTCGATGTAGGCGCGCTCGGGCTCGCTGGCGTGCGCGGCGCGGCGCCGCGCTTCCTGGATGGCCGCCCACGCCGCGGCCTCGCCCGCCGAGTCCATCGGGATATTGATGTTCGGTCCCCACGCGAGCGCCACGCCCCACCAGCAGATCGCGCAGCGGTCGTCGCGTCGCGCCGCCTCGTCGAACGCTCGCACCGCCTCGGCGTGGTTGAAGGCATACGTGAGACGAAGGCCCTGGTCGAAATACCGCTGCGCCTCGGGCACGCGCGAGCTGATCCGATGGGTGAACGAGCCGAGGTCGTCGTAGAGCGGGACCGGCGTGCGGCAGTCGGCCGTCAGGGTCACGGTCGCCAGGGCGACCAGGCGCAGCGCGCGCATCGCGCTCTCCGTTTCGTGGCGGAGGTGCTCAGAACGTGGCGGCGAGGCCGGCCAGGACCCGGCGCCCGATGATAGAGCCGCCGAACATCTGGTAGCGGCGCTGATCGAGCAGGTTGGTGGCGACCGCGTTGAGCCGGATGGTCCGGTTGACGCGCCACCCGGCCGCGACGTCCAGGATCCCCGTGGACGGCACCCGTCCGCTGAAGATGCCCGAGGCCCAGTCGTAGCCGTCCGCGAAGCGCGCCGAGGCCCGAAGGTCGAGGCGCGAACCCGTGTACGACGCCGACACGCCGAGCTTGTTGCGGGGCGTGTTGGGCACGACTTGGTCGCCCGGCACGAGGGTCGTCGAGTCCACCTCCGCGTCGAACCACGCATAGCTGATCTCGAAGAGGACGCGGTCGAGGATCTGCGCGCCGACGCCGATCTCGACCCCGGTTTCCGTCGCGTCACCGGCGTTCGCGCGCGACAGGACGACCGCGGTGGAGCCGTCCTGCAGGCGCGTCAGGCCCGCGGCCGCCAGGGCGGCGCCGCCCTGGATCAGCGCGTTGCGCACCGCCTGCTCGAGCGGTTGGCGCTGGGGCGCCGGCACCTGGACCGGCGCGGTCCACGGCTGGTAGGTCGGGTTCACCCCGGGCTGCAGGTCGGTGACGAAATCGCGCAGCCGGCTGTAGTACCCGTCCACGGTCACGAATACGCGCTGGCCCAGCTGGGCCTTGTACCCCACCTCATAGCTGAGGACGCGCTCGACGTTGAGGTCGCGGTTCCCGAGCGCCTGGAGGGGCACCGCGGCGGACGCCGTGAACAGCGTGCCGGGCGGCACGCTGTCCAGCGCGGTGCCGAACGCGGCGCGCATGCCGTTCTCCAGCTGGGTGAGGTCGAGCGGCGGGCCGGCGGGCACGCCGAGGACGTAGTCGAGCGTGGCCGGCGTCTGGAACGCACGCCCGATCCCGAGCCGGACTGAGTGGTTCGGCGCCGGGGTCACGATCACCGCGCCGCGGCCGGAGAACTGGTGCGGGAACAGGTCGCCGTCGTCCCACCGCCCGGCGCCGACGAGCCGCAGCCGCGGCGCCGGCTCGTACTCGAGCTGCCCGTAGGCGGAGTAGTAGCCGTCGGTCCGCTTGTCGTCCTGCGGGAAGATGAAGGTGCCGCGACTGTCGGCGTAGGTGGCGCGCGCGGAGGCGCCCAGGACCACGCGCGCCCGATCGCCATGGAACCGCCGGTTCCACTGCGCCTCGGTGTGCACGATGTGAGACCGCTCCTCGAGGGGGGACCCCGCCGCCAGCGAGTACTGCGGCTCGAGCGAGTTCCGCCCGGAGTACCACGCCATGAGGTGCAGGCCGCGGCGCGCCAGCGCCAGGCGCGCCCACGGCCGCAGCGCCAGCTGCACCTGGGCGCGCCCGATGGCGGTGATGAAGATCTCATTGGACACGCCGGCCGCGCCGCCCTCGAGCGTCATGACGGAACCGTCGTCCAGGTAGCGATCCAGGCGAATCGACCCGTACATGCTCTCGACCGGATCGGGGTCGCCGCTCGGAGCGCCGGGCGGCGCTCCGGCGAGCGACTGGCCGAACAGCGGCCGCACCTCGAAGCCCGGGAACGGTGCGACCACGGGGTACCGCACCGTGTCGATCGCCTCGGCGTACTCGCGCGCGAGGTCGCCGACGTTGGTGCGGGACCGCGTCCAGGAGTCGCTGCGGCTGTAGCCGAGGTTCAGCCGGTACCCGAACCGGCCCTCGCCGAACACCGCCGCACGGCGGAGGTCGGCGCGCAGGCTCGACAACGTGCCGCCGGCCATCGAGAGCTTGGTGCCCACGACCTCGCGCGCGGTCGGCGTGCTGATGCTGAGCACGCCGCTGAACGCGTTAGCGCCGTACAGCGCCGATCCCGGCCCGCGGAGCAGCTCGATCCGGCTCACGTCCTCGAGGGGGAGGGACAGAGCGGTCCACTCCTGCGAGCCCAGAAACGCGATGGACAGGTCACGCCCGTCCTGCAGCACGAGCACGCGGCGGTTCAGGGTCGAGTTGAACCCCCGCGCGTTTACGTTGAATTCGTTGATGCCGCTCTGCACGACCTCGACGCCCGGTACGGTGGTGAGGACGAGCGGCGCCTGTCCCGTCACCGAGAGGTCGCGCGCGAGGCCCGGGTCCACGACGGACACGGCGGCCGGCGCCTCCAGCACGCGCTCCGGTTCCCGCGACGCCGCGGCCACCACGATTTCGCTGAGCAGGACGGGTCGCGGCTCGAGCTGGACGTCGACCGTGACGGTCCCGCCGGGCGGGATCTCGATCACTTCGTCGTGCGGCCGGTAGGACAGCCAGCGCACCCGTAGCGTGTAGGACCCGGGCGTGACCCGGAGCAGGACGAACCGTCCGGCGCGGTCCGTCACCGCGGTGGGACCGTCGGGGGTGAGGCTCACCAGCGCCTCGTGCACCGGGGTGCCATCGTCGACCCGAGTCACCGTTCCGCGGACCGTGCCGGGCTGCTGCGCGATGAGATCGGGTGGATGCGATGCTATCCACAGGCACAACGTCGCGGCGGCCCATCGGCCGCCCGCCCGCCGAGCAGTCGCGTGCACGGAGCCTCGCTTGGCAGAAAACGCGCCTCAAAATGCAGCACCCCCGCTGCGGGCGCCAGTAGAAGCCCTAGGTACCCCCCTCCTAGCCGAAGTTGCATCGGGGCCGTAGGTTAGCCGCCGATGCCAACAAAGTGGTCGGACGACGCGTTTCTCGACGACCTGCGCCGGCTCGGTGATGCCGAGGCCGAGGCGTGCGTGGCGCAGCTGTCGCCGAACGACGACCTGGCTTGGCTGTTCCGCCAGATGGACGCGAACGTGGCGCCCGTGCCCGCCGATGCGCCGGAGCCGATCCGGCGGTTCTTTGCCGAGGTGGGGTCGACTCTACCCCAGGTCGGCGGAGCCGCGGTGGACCAGGCGCGCCTCGATCGCGGGGCCGCCTTTTTCCTGACGCGTGCGTTCCCGTCGGCGCTCATCCTGCTGGCACGTTCGATCCCCGAGGGCTATGCCGCGGCCCGCCTGACCGCCATCCTGACGATCTCGGACGAGCTCAAGCACCACCCGTACCGGCGGCTGCTGGGCGTGCTGCAGATGCTCATCAACGTGAACGCGCGGCGGGCGTTTGAACCGAGCGGCAAGGCGATCATCACGGCCCAGAAGATGCGTCTATTGCACGCCGGGATCCGCCGGCTCGTCCCCAGATACCGACCCGAGTATCACACGAAGTTCGGCACGCCGGTGAGCCTGGAGGACATGCTCGCCACCATCATGGGGTTTTCGCTGCTGGTCGTGGAGGGGCTGCAGGCGTTACGCGTGCCGTTCACGACCGCGGAGGCCGAGGACTACTACTACGTGTGGCGGGTCTACGCCCAGCTCGTGGGCATCCACCCGCCGCAGCGTCCGAGCGATTCGTCGTACGTGCCCGCCGATCTCACGGAGGCCGCGGAGTTCTACCGCTCCTACGCCAGGAGGAGCTTCGTCGCGGCAGCGGAGAACCCGGCCGGGGTCGTGCTGGCCCGGGCGGACCTCGACATGATCACGGACCTCATGCCGCAGGGGCTGATCGTGCGGCGGCTGGAGCGGGCGATCGCGTGGATGTTCGGGCTGGACAAGGCGCGGGCGCGGCTGAACATCATGCCGCGCGTGTACGCCCAAACGCTGATGGGGCGCGAGCGGTGCCAACTCGTCGAGGTGCGCCCGGTCCCGCTGCTGTTCGTGACCAAGCTGGTGCTCTGGTACGTGCCGCACCTGTGGGCCATGATGTGGCGCCTGTTCGACCGCACCAGTGCCGGTCAGACCATGCACGAGGTCCTGACCCGCACGGTGTTCCAGGGCATGATTGTGCTGGAGCACGGCGGCGAGGTCACCTTCAGCATCCCGCAGACCGTCGCCCAGGCCCGCGCGCTGGCCGATTCGGGCCCCGCCTCGTCAGCGGGCCGGGACCGGCCCCCCGGCGGGGGCGTCGGGCGCGCGCAGCCGCAGCCGGAACATCCCGATATACACCCCATCGAGCACGAGGGTGATGGCGCAGAGCACCAGGAGAAACCCCTTCGCTGACGGCGCCGCCGGCGCCGGGACGTCGTATCGGTACAGCGGCGCCATCACCATGAACAGGCTGATGAGCGCCGTGCCCAGCCCCTTGGTCCACGCCACGGTGAACGAAAACCGCTTGATCTCGGGGTGCTTGGCGATCAGCACGATGTAGACCGCCGACATCATCACGTTGATGAGGTACGCCGAGGTGGCGCCCATCGACATGTCGTAGCCTTCCCCGATGAAGAACCACAACGCAGTGAACCAGCACGCGATGCCGAACAGGACGGCGGGCTTGACGTACTGCTTGCCCACGGGCGTGAGGAGCTGGCGGTCGCCGTACTTGAGCAGGTTCCACACGATGAACACGTCGAGGATGGCCCAGGCGCGGTAGCCCCAGACGATCAGCTTCCCCATGTCGGGCATGAAGAAGAAGCCCCACAGGAACTCCCAGGACACGTTCGCGACGACCGCCGCGGCCGGGATGGTTACGAACTGTTGGCGCCGCACGTTCTGGAGCACGGCGACGTACGCTACGATCCAGAGTACGCACCCCGCGCCGAAGACGGCCAGCTGCGGGACGGTGTAGCGCTCGGTGTTGAGCCAGAGCTCAGAGCCTGGGGGCATGCTGGTCTCCTCCGATGAAAGCCTTCGCTTCGACCAGATCCGGCGTGGTGAAACCTTCGGTGAACCGTCCGAGGATTTCCGCGACCCGCGCGCGCGGCGCATCGCCGCGCCGCGCCAGCAGCCGCCCGAGGCTGAGCGCAGCGCGGAGCTCCAGCGCCCGGGCCCCGCGCTGCCGCGCCAGCGCGACCGCGTGCTGGAGGTGCACTTCCGCCTCGCGCTCGCGCGCGCGCGGGTCGGGGTCGGGTGGCTGCCGGAGCACCAGCTCCCCCCGCAGCCGGTGCAGCTCGGGCTCCCAGTAGCGCTCGCCGGTCGCTTCGGCGGCCGCCAGCGCCTGGTCGAGCGCCTGGCGAGCCTCGTCCAGCCGGCCGGCCAGCGCACAGGCTTCGGCGAGCTGCGCGAGATTGAGCGTCTGGGTGATGCGCGCGCCGGGCCGGCTGTAGAGCTCGATGCCCTGGCGGAGCGTCGCGAGCGGGTCCTGCTCGACCACCTTGTCAGGTGCCGATGCGGGCGCGTCGCCGCGGGCGACGGCCAGCGCCCATCCGAGGAGGACCAGCCCGAGCGCCACGAGGAAGTAGCCGTGCTCCTTCGACACGCGCACGGCCTCCAGCGCCGTGGCGGTGGTGGAAGCGACGTCGCGGCGCATGGCGTGCAGCCAGGTAGACGTATACAGCGTGTAGACGACGTGATACGGCAGCGCCGCGCCCCGGGCCAGCGCGACGGCGTCGTCCATCAGCGCCTGGGCCCGATCCGCCTCACCGGAGTGCCACCGGACCACCGCCGAGATGGTGCGGAGGGCCACGCGGCAGTGCAGCTCCCGCGTCAGGTCCGGTGTGGCCGGCAGGTTCGTGCCGGTCCGCCACGTCGCGGCGTTCGCGGTATCGACACGGAAGCCCTCGTCGCAGAACTTTCGGGCCGCGTCCAGCTCGCCGCGGAAGAAGTGCGCATGCGCCGAGCCCTCCAGCGCCTCGACCTGGTCCAGAGGGCTCCCGTGTCGCTCTGCGAGCTGCACCATCTGCCGCGCCAGGGCCAGCGCGCGGTCCAGGTCCGCCCGGACCAGCAGGAACGTGAACAGGCCGTGCAGTGCGGCGGCCAACTGCGGCGCCCCCCCCCCCTCGGCGCGCTCGCACAGCTCCCGGGCACGCGTGAACGCCCCCTCGACTTCGGGCGCGCCGTATCCCTTGCCGAAGCTGCACGCGTTGCCGAGCCCCATCTGGAGCGCCAGCTCCCGGCGGTCGCGCTCGCGGTCCGGGGCCTGGTCGCCGAGCAACACGAGGCCGCGGCGGTAGTGGGCCATGGCTTCCTGGATGCCGCCGCGACCTGTGGCCCGGGTACCGGCCTCGATCCAGCAGTCCACGGCCTGGGCCGCGAGGCCCGCCTCGCCGTAGTGATGGGCGACGACCTCCGGTTCTTCCCGGCGGACTTCGGGGAACCGGCTGTCGAGCACCGTGGCCACCGTGCGGTGGTGCTCCTGGCGCACGCTCTTGAGCAGGGATTGGTACGCGGCGTCCTGCACCAGCGCGTGCTTGAACACGTACGTCGCCGACAGCGGCTCACCGCGGCGGAACAGCAGCTCGGCGGCCACGAGCCGGTCGAGCGCGGCGTCCAGCTCGACTGCGGGTAGTCCGCACACGGCCGCGAGGCGGTCGTGCGGGAACTCGCGCCCCAGGACCGACGCCAGCTGCGCGACGGCGCGCGCGGGCCCGAGGCGGTCGAGACGCGCCACCAGCGAGTCCTGCAGCGTGTCCGGGATCGAAAGGGCGCCGGGCCCGCCGGCCCCGCCCTCGCCTTCGAGCACGGTCTTGGTCAGCTCTTCCGCGAACAGCGGCACGCCGTCGCTCTTTTCCACCAGACGCGCGCGCACCTCGCCGGAGAGGCGGTTGCCGGCCACGCGCGCCACCAGCGCCTCGGCGTCCCCGCGTCCGAGGCGGTGGAGCCGGCACTCCAGGACCTGCGTTCCCTCGACGCGCGGCGGCGTGAACTCGGGCCGCGCCGACAGCAGGACGAGCACCCGCTCGCGCGGAAGCCGCTGCATCAGCAGGCCAAGCAGGTCGAGCGACGACGGGTCCGCCCAGTGCAGATCCTCGAGCACCAGGATGACCGGCCGCGGGGGGAGGAGGGGGGGGCCGCCGGCCAGCAGGACACGCAGCAGCACATCCTGCGTTCGCGCTTTGAGCAGCAGCGGGCCGAGGTGCACGGCGGGGTAGCGTGGCGGCACCGGCAGCGACAGCAGCGGCGCCAGCAGCGGCACCGCCTCGCCGGCCGCGATGTTGAGCGACTGGAGGTGCGCCTCGAGCTTTTCGAGGCGCGGCTCCGCCGGCTCGTCGTCGGCGAACCCGACGCGCCGAGCCAGCGCCTGGAGGAACGGGCGCAGCGCGCTGTTCTGGTGATAGGCGGAGCACCGGCCGACGAGCCACACCGGCTCGTCGCCGAGCCGTTCGCGCAGGCCCTGGATGAGGCGGGACTTCCCGATGCCGGGCTCGCCCAGCACGCAAACGGCCTGGCCCTCGCCGCCCGACGCGCGCTCGAAGCAGCCTGCCAGGAGGCTCAGCTCGCCGTCGCGGCCGACCATCGGCACGGCGCCGCCGCCGACGTCGAACAGGGCCTCGTGCTCGGTGGCGCGCAGCGCCCGGAACACGGTGATCGGCGCTGCTACGCCCTTGAGGGTGCGCTGGCCCAGCGATTCGCACGCGAAGGACCCGTGCACCAGGCGGTGCGTCGCGTCGCTGATCAGTACCGCGTCCGCAGACGCGATGCTCTGGAGCCGGGCGGCCACGTTGGGCGCCTGGCCGAGGGCGAGCTGCTCGCGCCGTTGCCCGGCGCCCACCTCACCGGCGACGACGTGGCCGGTGTCGATCCCGACGCGCACGGCGAGGCGCAGGTCGCGCTGTCCCCCGAGTCGGCCGCTCAGCCCCCGCACGCCCTCCACGATCCCGAGACCGGCATGCACCGCGCGGCGGGCGTCGTCTTCGTGTGCCTCGGGGAAGCCGAAGTACGCCAGCACGCCGTCGCCGAGGTACTGCGCGACGTGCCCGCCGAACCGCTCGACCGCCTCGACGGCGGCCTGCTGGTATGCCCGCACCACGTCGCGCAGCTCTTCGGGGTCGAGACGGTGGGCCAGCGCCGTGGAGTCCGCGAGATCGCAGAACAGCACGGTGAGGTGCCGGCGCTCGGCGGCCGTGTCCGCGACGATCGCGCCCGAGGGCCGGGTCGGCGCGAGCGGCGCGCCGCACTGCCCGCAGAACCGGAAGCCCGGCGGGTTGGCGAACCCGCAGGCCTTGCACGCCGATCCGCCGCCCCCGTGGTCCGGGCGGTCGCCAGCCGTCATCTGGATGCTCCGCTCGTCGGGGGTGCGCGAAGCCAACTCCGATACGGGGCCCAACTTGCTCGTTGGGTGCGGCGGCGGCTAGTACTGGCCGGCGGCGGCGGGGGGCCGTAGGTTCGCGCCCATGCTGCGGGCGAAGAACCCCTGCCTCGCGCTCACGGCGCTCCTGCTCGGTGCGCTCGTGGCGTCGTGCGGGCGCGAGTTCGCGACCGATCCCGAACGGGTCGTCGCACCGCAGCCGCAGGCGGGCTGGCGGAGTCGACCGCGTCGCCCCGGTGTTCCGGCCCGCACGGGTAGGACGCGGCTGTCAGCACCAATCAGGCGGGTACGCCGGGGACTCTCCCCGTGCGCCTGAGCTTCTTCGGGCGCAAGCCCGCTCCCGAGTGCTCGCTGGCGCTGTGCGAGGTGCTCGAGGAGGAGTTCCGCCAGATCACCGGCGAGGAACCGGATCCGCCGCCGCCCCTCGACGTAGTTCCGGAGCAGATCCTGGAACCTCACGCGTTGCGCGCCCGGCTGATCGACGGCACCGATCGCGCCGCCGCCGGCCTGGCCGCCGCCGAGCTGCGCGAGCTGGTGCAGGACCTCCGCAGCTCCCGTGACGCCGGGGACGCCACCTTGCGGGCGAAGCTCGCGGCCGGCCTCAACGCGCTGCTGGACCGCGACGACCTGTTCGGGGCCGGCGTCACGGCGCGCTTCGACGGAGTCCGCTTTCGCTCGCACACCCGTGAGCGGATCGCCGTGGGGCCGGTGCGCGAGCGCAACCGCCTCATCGTCGAAGACGTTTTTCCCGAGATCGAGCGCCGCGCCGATGCGCGGCTGAAGCGCATCTACGCCCGGATCCATGCCCGGAAGCCGAGCGCGCTGTGCTTGTCGGGCGGCGGCATCCGGAGCGCCAGCTTTGCCCTCGGCGTCACCCAAGGGCTGGCCCGACTCGGGCTCTTGCAGCGCTTTCAGTACCTCTCGACCGTGTCGGGGGGCGGGTACCTCGGCAGCTGGCTCAACGCCTGGATGCACCGCGCCACCCGCAACGAGGTGATCCGCGAGCTGACCGTGCACTCGGGCCGCCCGTTGAGCTCCGAGCCGACCGCCATCCGGCACCTGCGGGCCTACAGCAGCTACTTGAGCCCGCAGCTGGGCCTGCTGTCCGCCGACACGTGGACTCTGGCGGCGACCTATCTGCGCAACCTGCTGCTGAACTGGCTGGTGCTCGTGCCGCTGCTGGCCTCGGCGCTGGTGGTGCCGCAGCTGCTGACGGCCATCGTGCGCCTGCCGCGCGGACGTGGCCCGACCCCCTTCGTGTTCACCGACGCGGCCTTCGTCTTCTTCTTCGTCCTGAGCGTCGCGGCGGCGGTCGCGGCGGCGAGGTACTTCCACGCCAACCTCCCGATCCGCGAGGCCACCGCGCCCGACCAGGTGCTGGACGCCAGGAGGGGTCTCCCGGCTTTTCTCGAATGGTGTCTCGTGCCGCTGATCGTCGGCGCCACGGGGCTGGCCGTCATCTGGGCCTGGGTCGCGTCCGGGAAAGTGGATCTGGTCACCCCAGTCGTGCTGGTTGATACCCTGGCTGCCGCCGCCGACAGCCTCGTGCGACCGGTTCTGCTGGCCGACGCGATCCGCTACGATCCCGGCGCCTGGGGGCTGATCTTGAATCTCGACGCGCCACGGCAGGTGGCATCGGCCTGGATCTGGGTAGGCACCGGCACCCTAGTCCACCTGGCGGGATGGGCACTGGCGCGGAAGAACCTGCGATGGAGCCAGCTGCCGGTGGTGCTCGTCACGGGCGCGCTTGGCGGGCTCGCGGTCGGACTTGTTGCCCACGGCCTCGTCCCGTCGGCCGCGCGGGCTTCGGTGCAGCGGCTCGTCGAGTACGCCTGGTTCGTCGCGTTGGCGGTCCCCGCGTTCCTTGGCGCCGCGCTGCTGGTCGGCCACCTCTACGTGGGCGTGACAAGCCGGACGCAGCCGGACGCCGCCTTCGAGTGGTCGGCGCGCGCCGGCGCGTGGCTGCTGATCGTCGGCGCCGTGTGGCTGGTGGCCTGCGGCGTGGTCATCATGGCGCCCATCGGCATTGCCTGGGCGTTCAACCAGGTGACAACCACCGGCTTCACCGGGGTCGTCCAGGCGGTCGTGAGCGTCGTGGGAGTGGCTGCAGGCTTCGTTACCCTGCGACGCGGGTTCTCCGGTCCGGCCACGCCCGCGAGCGCAGGTGCGGCGCCGCCCCGCCGCGGGCTGACCCAGGCGCTGGCGATGCCCGTGTTCATCGGCCTCCTGCTGGTGCTGCTCTCGCGGCTGATCGGCTGGCTGATGGAGCGCAGCTCGCGGCTCGGGGCGATGTTCGTTGACGCGTCGTGCGGGTCCGAGGCCAAGAACCCCTTCGACCACGCGCTGCGGGAGATCATGTGCGGATCGGTGCCCTCGGCGCTCCTGGTGCTGGTCGCGCTGGCCGGCTTCGGGCTGTTGATGTCCCTGGTGATCGACACCAATCGGTTCTCGCTGCACGGCATGTATCGCGCGCGCCTGATCCGCGCGTTTCTCGGCGCCTCGCGGCCGGCGCGCGAGCGCGACCCCAACCGGTTCACCGGCTTCGACGAGCACGACGACCTCCCGCTCGCCGACCTGTGGCACCCGGGACGCCAGGCGCCTCTTCACGTGGTGAACGTGGCGCTCAACCTGGTGGGGGGTGACGAGCTCGCGTGGCAGCAGCGCAAGGCGACGTCGTTCACACTCAGCCCCCTGCACAGCGGCGCGTTCCACCTCGGCTATCGGCCGACGCGCGAGTACGGTGGGGGCGTGACGCTGGGAACCGCGGTGACGATCTCGGGCGCGGCGGCGAGCCCGGAGATGGGTTACCACACGTCGCCGCTGCTGGCCTTCCTGCTGACCCTGTTCAACGTGCGGCTGGGCTGGTGGCTGGGCAACCCCGGCTGGGCGGGCCGCTTGAGCTTCCGCCGGGCCGCACCCGCGTCCTCGGTGCTGCCGATCCTCGACGAGGCGCTCGGCCGCACCGACGACCGCAACCCGAACGTGTACCTCTCCGACGGCGGCCACTTCGAGAACCTGGCGCTGTACGAGATGGTGCTGCGCCGGTGCCGCTGGATCGTGGTGAGCGACGGCGGCTGCGATCCCGGCGCCACCTTCGAAGACCTCGGCAACGCAATACGGCGCATCCGGGTGGACTTCGGCATCCCCATCGAGATCGCCGAGGTGCCGATCTACAGTCGCGGCGCCGGCGAGACCGCACGGACCGGCGGCACGTACTGCGCCGTGGGGCGGATCCGCTACTCCCGTGTCGACGCCGGCGCCCCGGACGGCACTCTGGTTTACATCAAGCCCGCCTTCTACGGTCGGGAGCCACCGGACGTGTTCAACTACGCGCACAGCAGCCCGACGTTCCCGCACGAGACCACGGCCGACCAGTTCTTCACCGAGGCCCAGTTCGAGAGCTATCGCCAGCTTGGCGCGTTCGTGGTGGAACACATCACCGCGTCGGCGACGGCGCCCGGCGCGCCGGCCGAGCTGACGCCGGACGGGTTCGTCGAGCGCATCGAGGCCCATCTGCGGGAGACTCGGGGGCGCTGAGACCGGCGGCCGCCGTGGCAGCCGCGCCCCGGTCCGGCTAACTTCGCGAGGCTATGACCGCGACGCCCCGCGAGACGGCCGAAGACGCTGCGTTCTGCCGCCGCATGCTGCCGGGGGTCTCGCGCACCTTCGCGCTCACCATCCGGCTCCTCCCCGAGCGCCTCGAGCATCCCGTGCTGGTCGCGTACCTGCTGTGCCGCGTCGCCGACACGGTCGAGGACGCGACGCGCCTGCCGCCGGCGCGGAAAGCCGAGCTGCTGGCCCTGTTCTCGCGGTGCCTCGAGGACGGCGGCCCCGACCCGCCCGACCTCCAGGCCGCGTTCGTCGACCACCGCAACGACGAGGAGCTGCTCGCGCACCGCGCCGACGTGGTGCTGCGCGAGTTCCGGCGGCTGCGCGACGCGCAGCGCGCCGCGATCCGGCCGTGGGTGAAAGACATGTGCGCGGGCATGGCGGACTTCGTGCTCCAGCACGGCGAAGCCAGCGGCGGCCGGGATGGTGACGAACTGCTGGCGCCGCACGTTCTGGAGCACCGCGACGTATGCCCAGATCCAGACCACGCAGCCCACGCCGAAAACGAGCAGCTGCAGGACCGTGTAGCGCTCCGTGTTGAGCCAGAGCTCAGAGCCCTGGGGGCATGCTGGTCTCCTCCGACGAAGGCCTTCGCTTCGAAGAGATCCGGGGTGGTGAAGCCTTCGGTGAACCGTCCGAGAATTTCCGCACGAGCGACCCGGGATGACGGCGGGCCGCGATTGGGTCGCGCGGTCGCGGCGTTGCTGCTCGCCGCGTGGGCCGCGGCGTGCGGCGCCGAGTTCGCGACCGATCCGGCGCTGGTGGTCACGGTGCACGCGCAGGCGGGCTGGCGGGACACGTTTGCCGTGCAGGACCAGGACACCCTGGGGGTCGGGATCAGCACGTCCGACGGGGTGGCGCTCGCGGGCCTGGAGGTCAGGTGGGTCTCCAGCGATGCCGCGGTCCTCGTGCTCGCGCCGATGCCGCCCGCCGGCGCGACCCGGGTGGACTCGCTCGCAGCGCAACTCTCGGTACGCGCCACGGCGCTGGCCCGCGGCCGCGTCGAGGTGACCGTGACCGTGGACCGGGCGGGGTTCGCACCCACCGTGTTCAGCGACAGCGTGGCCGTGCTGGAGCGGTGGATCGCGGTGACCGCGGGGGACGAGTTCGCGTGCGGCCTCACCGTGAGCCGCGACGCGTACTGCTGGGGCGGATCGAACCTCGGCGGGCGCAGCCTCGGGAACGGGTCCGAGTTCGGCAGTCCGATACCCGTGCTGGTGCTCGGAGGCCTGAAGTTCGCGTCGATCGCGGCCGGCCAGCTGCAGGCGTGCGCCATCACCCATCCGACCGGCCAGCCCTACTGCTGGGGCGAGAACCACTACGGTGCGCTGGGCGACGGCTCCACCGATGATCAGCTGGTCCCGTCGCCCGTCGTCGGGGGGCGCACCTTCCGATCGCTCCGCACCGGAGGGCGGGCCAGTTGCGGCATCACCGTGACCGCGTTCGGCACCACCAACGCGATGTGCTGGGGGCGGCTGTGGCCGTGGCCCGAGCCGGGGCGCGTGAACAACGATCCGCTGAAGCCGGATTTCGTCAACGTGGCCGTGCTCGACTCGATCGCGGTCGGCTGGCGGCACGCCTGCGGCATCGCGCAGAGCGGCACGACCTGGTGCTGGGGCGACCACGCGCTCGGAGGCCGGCTGGGTACAGGATCGGTCGCGGGGCCGGCGACCTGCAACGCGGAAGACGCCGAGATCGACCTGTTGTACGGGCCGACCTTCCCGTGCGCGACGTCGCCCGTGACGGTGGCCGGCGGCACCCGGTTCCGGGCGCTGAGCGCCGGCGCGACCCACACGTGCGGCCTGTCCGCCGCCGACGGAACGGCCTACTGCTGGGGCGACAACCGCTTCGGGCAACTGGGCGACGGCACGACCACCGATCGGCCTGCACCGGTCCCCGTGCTCGGCGGCCGGCGATTCGTCGCGATCACCGCGGCCGGAGACATCCGCCAGGTCGAGCGCTGGAACGCCCATACGTGCGCGATCGGAACGGACAGCCTAGCCTACTGCTGGGGCGACAATCGCTTCGGTCAGCTCGGACTCGGCAGCACGGCGGGTCCGGAGCAGTGCGTGCCGTTCATCCTCGCGGCGTGCAGCACCCAGCCGCGAGCTGTCGCCGGCGGATTGACCTTCGTCGCCCTGAGCGCCGGGGCCGGAGGCCCGGGACCGGGCCTCCTGGACGGTGTGGGGTTTACCTGCGGCGTCCGCCCGGCGGGCGCACTGTACTGCTGGGGCGGCAACGTCAACGGGAAGCTGGGCAACCCGGCAGTCGTCGGCACGAGCAGCGTGCCCGTGCGCGTGCGAGAGCCGGCCACCCCGTGACGGCCAGCGGGCGGCGCGCTTGCGCTCCCGGCGGGACGGAGGCACGTTAGCGCCGACCTAACTTCCCAGGTGAGGTGCGGTACGGCCGACTCCGGTCTTGCGCTCTGCGCCAGGTACGGCAACGCCTTGCTGGGCTGCGTCATCCCCGCGCTCCTCGGGTGCGGCTCGGCGAATCCGCAAGCCGGCCCCTCCGGTACAGTCACGGTCACCATCACGGGACTCGGGCCCGCCATCGCGTCCGGCGGCTCGGTGACTGTCACCCCGGGGAGTGGGCCGCCGATCGTGCTCAGCCTGCCGGTGAGCGGTGTGGCGTCGTCGGTCGTACCGGCCGGCACCTATCACGTGGTGTACACGCCGCCGGCGGGCCACACGCTGGCGCAGGGGGAGTCGGGCGACCGCGACGTCCAGGTGGTCGCGGACCAGACCACGCAGGTAGGGTTCGTCGTGGTCCCGCCGAGCAGCATCCAGGCGCCGAACGAACCGCCCGGGTTCGTTGCGGTCGCCGATCGTCCGCTCAGCGCGATCAACGAGCCGGGTTGGGTGGACGCCGGTCCGGATCTCTCGATTCAGGGTGATCCCCTGGCCCCACGGTCCCCGCCCAACGTGGGCCAGGCGAGGTTCCCGGCCGGGTTCTCCGCGGGGTCGCCTGTCACCGCGACGCTTGCGCTGCCTACGGGGCCGCGTAGCGTGTACGTGTCGTTCTGGTTCCGACTCTCGAGCGGCTGGGAGGCTCCCAGCACTCAGCTCACGCGGTTGCTGCGACTCGCGACCCCCGGAGGGGCCCCGCCGCTCGAGGTGCTCATCGCCGCGCGGGGTGCGGGAGCGGGGCCATACGAGCCGGTGGTGCGGCCCGTCAACGATCCCGCGGGCGTGGGCACCCTCGCAGCGAATGTTCCGCCGCCTCCCGGCCCCCTCATCGTCGCGGGCACATGGAATCGGTGGGAGCTGGTGCTCACGCTGAACTCCGCGGCGAACGTCGCGGACGGTGAGGTCCGGTGGTGGCTGAACGGCGTGCTCGCCGGCCAGCACACGGGCATCGCCTTCGCGGGTCTGGGGCAGGGTCTGGGCTGGAGCGATCTCGAGTGGCGGCCGACCTGGACGGGAACCGACCCGGTCGGGGTGGATCAGCTCATGCGCATCGACCACATCTACGTGAGCCGCCAGTGAGTCGGGCCTCGGCCGGCATTTCCGCACGCCTGGTCCGGACCGTGGGGTAGGACCGAGCGGGCGGGATGGGACGCTCGATCTCGGCGGGACCGGCCATCTCGGCCTGGCTCACGACCTGCGTCGCGGCACTTCCGCTGGGCTGCGGACACGACTTCCCAACCGAGCCGCCGATCAGTCTGACCGTCGCACGCGCCGGATGGCCTGACACGCTCAACGTGACGGACGTCGAGACGCTCCGCGTCGCGATTCACGAGTCCGGAGGGCGGGAGGTTGCAGGACTGGATGTCACCTGGCGCTCAAGCGACCCGACCGTGCTCGAGGTCACGGTGCTGACGCCGGCGGTTCCCGGCACGCGGGAGGACTCGCTGCTGGCCCGCCTCCAGGCCGTCGTGACGGCCCGCGGCGCGGGCGCGGCGCGGATCGCGGCGCTGGTGGACCGGGAGGGATTCCGGAGCGCCGCGGACAGCGCACAGCTCGCCGTGGTGCCGTTGATCGTGCGCAAGGTGAGCCCGGTGGCCTGGCCCGAAACGCTCACCGTAACTGTGACAGACAGCACATCGGTGGAGCTGGCCGTGCGACGCGCCGTGGGGGACACGGCCGCGAGCGACACAGTCACGCGCGTCTCGTGGCGAAGCACCGAACCCGCCGTTCTCGGCGTTGCCGGAGGACTCCCCGCGCAAAGCGGGACTCAGGCGGATACGCTGCGCGCGCAGCGCCGCGCGGTGCTCGTGCCGCGCCAGTGGGGTCTGGTCGATGTGATCGTCAGCGTGGACCGCGACCGGTTCGGCTCGTCCGAGAGCCGCCTGCCGGTCCGGGTGGATTCGCTGCGTCTCCAGCTCTCGGCCGCGTTGCCCGGATCTCTCACCGTGACGGACTCGCAGACCGTCGTCGTCGTGCGGAGCCCGTCCGGTGCGCGGGTTGGCCGGTCGGTGAGCTGGAGCTCCGGCGACACGAGGGTGCTGAGGGTAACGCCGATCGGCGCCGACTCGGCCACGGTGACGGCGCTGCGGCGCGGGACGGCGGCGGTCGTCGCGCGCGTGGCGCCGGCCGGCTTCGAGCCGGCGGTGCTCCAGGTGCCCGTGAGCGTGGAGGGGCTGCAGGTCCAGCCGTTGAGCGGGATCCCGGCCCCCTCGCTGCAGGTGACCGACACACAGCGCGTGGCCGTTGCGGTGCGGAGCGGCTCAGGCCCGAGGCGGCCGGAGCTGGCGGTGACATGGGGTTCGAGCGATGCCACGGTGCTGCAAGTGACCAGCCTGCGGGCCGCCGGCGACTCGGCCGTGGCACGGGTGACGGCGCTCCGGCGGGGCGCCGCGGCAGTGATCGCGACGGTGGCGCCAGTGGGCTTCGAGGCCGCCGAGGACTCGTTCCCGGTCGTGGTGGACACGATTGCGGTGGACACGTCCGGCCCGTGGCCTGGCACTCTCACCGTCACGGAGGACACCACTGTTGCGCTGGCCGTGTCGCGACTGGCGAGTGTCAGCATCAACTGGCGTTCCAGCGACCCGAGCGTGCTGGCGGTCGTGGGGAACGTCAACGGGGTGAAGGAGCGTGCGGTGCTCACGGCCCGGCGACAGGGCAGCGCCGACGTCATCGCCACCGTGGAGCACGGAGGCAGTCCGATCTCGACGTTCAGTCGGCGCGTCGTCGTGAGGTCGCTCGTGGTTGACGCGGTGCCTGGCGGGGCGCTCCCGGAGAGCCTGACAGTGACGGAATCGCGTCCCGCGGCGGTGCGGGTGCGGAACGCACGGGATAGCTCCCTGATCCTCGGGCTTCCGGTGACCTGGAGCTCGAGCGATCCGACCGTTCTCCAGGTGCTCAACAGCGGCGTCGACACGACCCGCGTGACCGCGCTGCGCCGGGGGCGGGCGGTCGTGATCGCGATCGTGAATCCGGGTGGCACGGAGCCGGTCGAGCTCCGCGACACGATCGACGTGGATCCGCTGTTCGTCCGTCAGGACTCGCCATGGCCCGACACCATGGCTGTCACCGATTCGACGCGGCTGCGGATCGCCGTCGTCACACGTGCGGGCGACACATTGGCGGGAACGCTCCCGGTGCGCTGGCACGTCGGCAGCGCCACGGTGCTCCAGAGTACCGGACGGACCGCGGACGTGCGTGCGGAAACTCGCGGGTGGGCTCCGGTTACGGTCGTGGTCGCGCAGGCGCCCTTCGACACCGCGGTGTATGTCGACAGCATCTGGGTGACGGAGCGGTGGATATCGCTCGCCGTGGGAGGTCAGCATACGTGCGCGGTGACCGTCAAGGGCCGGGCTTTCTGCTGGGGTGCGCTCCGCGACGATGACGATGAACCTGTGGGCAACGGGTCCGCGCCTCCTTCGCCCCCCTTCGACCCGTCGACACCAAAGCGAGTGATCAGCAGCACGCTACTGGACAGCATCACCGCCGGGCCCCGCCACACCTGTGCGCTCACCGCTGGAGACGGGCTGGCCGTCTGCTGGGGACGGAACGGATCGTTGAACCGACTGCTCGGCGTCCTCGGGGACGGCACGTTCGACCACTCGGTGATCCCGGTGTTCGTGCGAGGCGGTCTCACCTTCTCCGCGATCGACGCCGGCACAACCGCGACCTGCGCCATAGCGGCCGACGAGGCATTCTGTTGGGGAGAGGCCGCACTCCTGGGGTATCGACTCGTAGATTCCCCCATGCCGCGGCCGGGTAGTCAGGTCTTCGGCGGGCCGGGAGCCGCCAGCCGCTCCACGACCCACGGGACCGTGGCGATCAGCGTGGGGGCGCGCCACGCCTGCGCGACCACGTTGCCGAGTCCCTCGGGCTGGTGCTGGGGGGAGGGCGATCGCGGCCAGATCGGGAACGGGCTGTTCGATTCGACGGTCTTCAGGGACTCCACCATCCCGGAGGTCTACGGAATCCCCAGAGACGTCGTCAGCCCCGACGACTTCACCCTGATCGACGCCGGCGGCGAGCACACGTGTGGGCTCAGTGTGAGCGGGCGTCTCTACTGCTGGGGCGCGAACGATTCTGGACAGCTCGGCGATGGAACAATCAACGACAGTAGTAGTGTCCCGGTCGCCGTGGATGTGTCGGGAGTCGGTGTTAGCGCGTTTGCAACGGTGAGCGCGGGCATGACTCACAGTTGTGCGGTTTCGACCGGGGGCCGGGTCTACTGCTGGGGCGCCAATGACCAGGGACAGCTGGGCGACGGGACGCTCGTGGCGAGGACCCGGCCGGTTGCGGTGGACCTAGGCCAATTGGGCGGTGATACGATCTTCGTCGCCGTGCGGGCAGGCCCGGGTTTCCAGGCTCGGTTTTCCGCCCTGTCTGTGCATACTTGCGGACTCACCACGACCGGGGCTGTCTATTGCTGGGGCTCGAGTGACCGCGGGCAGCTAGGCATCCAGGGGCCAGGCAACACCTGCGTTTGCGGTTGCATTTGCCTGCCCGTGCGCGTTCGGGAGCCCATCGAGCCATCGCCGTGACCGGATTGGGGCGAAGCGGCCCCCTTACCGCCCCCGCCGCACCCCGAATCCCAGCTGGAACTTGCCGTACGACGGCAGGGGCTGAGGGGTCGTGAAGCTCCAGTAGCCCGCCACGATCTCCCCGATGATGCTCGGGAACAACGCCAGCTGTACCCCGACGCCGGCGCCGGTGCCGGAACCGTTGCCGCGCACGCGCTTCCATAGCGGCACGTAGCGCGAGCCGGTGCCCGTTGCGACGAAGTACCCGCCATCATCGAACCGGCCCTCGACGCTCGCGTACCCCGCCTCGACGAACGGATACACCGTGACGCGCTCGCGCGGCCGCCACAACAGCCCCACGCCGGCCATCCCCGCGTTGATGCCGAGGTTGCTGGGGGCGAACCGTGACAGGCCGGCGTGCCAGACCACCCTGCTGCCCAGGCCGCGCACCGACAGCGTCAGCCGGCCGGCGGGCACGCGGCTGAACGGCGAAGGCGTCCGGGCGAACAGCGTCGCGCCGAACGTGGTGCGGTAGCCGGCGCGTGGAATCGCCGGCCGGCGCAGGCTGACGGGCACGCGCCACGCGTCGAGCTGTGCGGCGACGCGATCGATCCGAATCGCCTTCGCGCGCGGCGGCACGTCCTCCGTCACCATGCCGATCACTTCCCACCACGCGTTGAACAGCCCGCCGCCCGAGCTGCCCGGCTGGACCACGTCGGACTGAAACACGATCTCCAGCGAGTCGAGCCGCACGAAGTCGTCCGGCGAGCCCGGGAGCCCCCAGCATTCCTCCAGCGGGCAGCCGATGGCGCGCACCGGATCACCGAGCCGCAGCGCCCGCGCCTCGCCGCGCCGATCGAAGGCCAGCAGTCGGACATCCACCCGGCGCGCCGCCGCCCGTGGCAGCGCCAGCACGGCCAGGTCGAGCGAGGCGGGCGAGGGGCACCGTTCCGCCCGGTTCCGAAGCGTCGCGCGGAGCGGATTAAGCGAGTCGCCGGCGAAGCTGACGCGCACCTCTGTCGCCGTGTCGCGCGGGGTCGCGACAACGTGGCAGGCCGTGGCGATGTAGAGACTGTCGGCGCTGGCCCCGACCACGATGCCGGAACCGGGCTGGACATCGCCCGACGCAAACGTGGCGACGACCTTCACGATCAGGGCGAGGGCCTCACCGGGCGCGGTGCGCGGGACCTGGGCGCGCGCGGGGCCCGCGGCACCCAGCCCCAGGCAGGCCGCGACGACCAGGGTCTTGCCGCGAATGCTCACCGGCGCCTCCACAGCAACAGCCCGAGGTATCCCGCGACCGCGGCGTACAGGGCCAGGGCCGCGATCAGCGCGTAGTCGTAGCGCGCCGTGATCACGTTGAACCACGTGGGGCTAAAGTCCTGCTGCTCGGCTCCCGAGCCCACGACGAGGCGGCGCACGGAGCCGTCGAACCGGAGGCTCACCCCCGCCGACGTGAGCCTGAGCGAGTGGATCGTGCCGGTAGCCCCTTCCAGGCCGAGTCTCCCCTCGTCGCCGAGCGGCGGAATCGCTCGCCGCAGGGCCGTGATGACAACGTCCGCCGTATCGAGCGTAGACGCCACGTCATCGCTCACCTCGCCCTCTCGATACCGATCGACCCGAGTAAAGTCGAGCCCGCGCACCTCAAGGGCGCCCGCGAGGCTCACGGTCGCCGTGTCCGGCAGGCCGAGGTCGAGGTCGATCATGCCCGAGTCAGGCCCCAGCCTCGCCTGGCCGGGCTCGAAGTCCACCACTCCGCGGGGCGGAGCGAGCACGCGCAGGCGCCCGGCGACGTCCACCCTGAGTGGATGGGTGTGACCCTCGAGCGTCACGTGGTACGCGCCCGGCGCGTCGACGCGCAGGCCGACCAGCGTGCTTTCCGGCAACACCACCTCACTCAGGGCGAGCGTCGCGGTGTCGCGGCCCGTGGTCTGGAGCAGGAGCCGGTCTCGGGCCTCGACGCGTGGCGCCGCGCGTCGTGGGCGTGGGAGATCCACTTCCGCCAGTCGCGAGGCGCCTAGCTCCGTGACCGCGAGCTTGCCCAGCAGCGGCTGACGGTGCGCGACGCGGAACTGCAGCTCGGCCGCCCGGAGCGTCGCCTGTACGCGGAACCGGCTCGGCTTCAGCGCTCCCAGGGCCGCGGCGATGGGCAGCGGTGCCAGCAGGGCCGCGGGGCGGAGCCACTTCCTCCACGGCCAGGGTCCCGGGGGCGGCTTCTTGATGGTCTTCGTGGAGCGGCGCAGCAGCGTGCGGGTCGCCACGAGCACCTGCACCAGCCCCGGATGGTCCGTACCGCCGGTCCAGTCCGACAAGTCGGGCGCCTGGAGCATGCCGAACCCGTAGGGGATTTCGACCCGCTCGATCATCGCCGGCACCAGGGCTTTCCGGTTCTTGGCGGCGTGCGCCTCGTCCTGGACGTTCTCCGACGCGATCGAGCTCGACGACCAGAGCACGATCATGCACGTCGCCGCACGGCGCTCCTGGTCGATGCTGGCGCCCCAGTTGGCGCCGGCCGGAATGTCCTGGTCCCACCACACCGACCAGCCCTGTGCCCGCAGCACGGCGACGAGCTCGCCGGCCCTGTCGCGGTCCTCGCGGGCGTAACTCACGAAAACGTCAGCCATCGCGCGGGGGGGGGGGGGGGGGGGGGGGAGGGCCCGGGCGCGGGGGGGGGGGGGGGGGGGGGGGGGGGGAGAGAGAAGGGGGGGGGGGGGGGGCGCAGGCGGGGAG
>Ga0247727_10003406_pt1 | contig 35171 bp, 26 predicted proteins | sample WisWelCaveWW1625_FD_202498 | JGI IMG/M metagenome (GOLD analysis project Ga0247727, IMG submission 202498) | Biofilm microbial communities from Wishing Well Cave, Virginia, United States - WW16-25 | ecosystem: Environmental > Aquatic > Deep subsurface > Groundwater > Cave microbial mat | place...
TGCTCGTGGTCCATTTGCTATTGGGTCGGGTGCAAGTCCACTCAGATCTCTGGTGGATGCGTTGATGAGTTGGTAATGATATAGAAACTACTCTAGCTGAGTAGTTGTTGTTGCGTCAGCCCTAAGGCGACACGCTCTCTCCCTCCCCCCACCTGCTGTCGCCACATCGCGAAGTAGAGGCCCTTGTTCTCCACCAGTTCGGCGTGGCGGCCAAACTCGACAATGCGGCCGCGCTCCAGGACGTAGATCCGATCGGCATGCATTACGGTCGACAAGCGATGCGCGATCAGGCACGTGATCGCGTTGCGGTTGGCCGCGACATCCCGGATCGTCTGGCTGATCTCCTCCTCGGTCAGCGAATCGAGCGACGATGTCGCCTCGTCGAAAACCAGCAACTGCGGCCGCCGCAGCAGCGCCCGTGCGATCGACAGCCGCTGCTTCTCGCCACCGGAGACCTTCACGCCTCCCTCGCCGATCACCGTGTCGAGCCCGCGGTCCGCCCTTTCGAGAAGGCTCTGCACCGACGCCTGCGCCAGTACCCGCAGGCATTCCTCGTCGGTCGCGCCCGGGCGCACGAACAGCAGATTCTCGCGGATCGTTCCCGAGAACAACTGCGTATCCTGCGTCACGAATCCGATCCGCTCGCGAAACCCCTCGATCTCTACTTCGTCCTCGGCCGTCCCGTTGTAGTAGATGTGCCCGGACTTCGGCCGGTACAGGCCCACCAGCAGTTTCACCAACGTCGTTTTCCCCGCGCCCGATGGCCCCACAAACGCGACCGTCTCGCCGCGGGACACCGAGAAGGAGATCTCGCTCAGCGCCGGCGCCGAAGCCGACTGGTGCTGGAACGACACGTTGTCGAAGCGTAGCGTCTCCAGGAACTCCACAGCCACCGGCCGCTCCGGGCGCGGCTCTGGCGGCAGCTTGAGAATCGCCTCGAAGTTCTCTAGCGAGACTTCGGTCTCGCGATACACGTTGATCACATTGCCCAGTTCCTGCAGCGGCCCGAAGATGAAGAACGAATAGATGAACAGCGAAAAGAATTGGCCGACCGTGATGCGTTGCGTGAAGATCAGGTACAGCATCAGGAACAGAATCGAGGTCCGCAGCAGGTTCACGCAGGTGCCCTGCACGAAGCTCAGACTCCGCAGGTAGCGCACTTTCTTCAGCTCCAGCTTGAGGATCTTGCCGGTCGTCGCGTTCAAACGCGCAATTTCCTGCTGCGCCAGCCCCAGGCTTTTCACCAGTTCGATGTTGCGTAACGACTCCGTGGTTGCCCCGGCAAGCGCCGTCGTCTCACGCACAATCTGCTTCTGCACTTCCTTGATCTTCCGGCTCAGCACGGAACTCAAGCCTCCCAGTAGCGGCACCGTCATCAGATACGCCGGAGCCACCGACCAGTGCGCGTGCGTGGCATAGATCATCACGAACACCAGGCCGATCAGCGTCGTGAACACCATGTTCACCGCCGTCGAGATGAACTTCTCCACGTCGGTTCGCACCTTCTGCAACTTGCCCAAGGTCTCGCCGCTGCGCTGATCTTCAAACAGCGTGTAGGGCAGTTCCAGGGAGTGTCGGATGCCGTCGGCATAGATGCGCGCCCCCACCTGCTGGGTGATCAGGTTGACGAAGTAGTCCTGGAAGTTCTTGGCCACGCGGGATACAAAAGCAACCCCCACGGCCGCCCCCAGCAGAACGCTGACGCCGCTCAGGAACTCCGGACTCGAATACTCGCGGTAACGGGTGGCGTAGGAGTCGATGATGTGCCGGAAGATCAGCGGGTCCAGCAGCGAGAAGACCTGGTTGATCGCCGCCAGGACCAGCGCACCCGCCGCCAGCTTCCAATACTGCCGCAGATATCCGTATAGAATCGCCATGGATGAAGAACCCGCTCCCTCGAGCCATCTTGGCCGCTGGAAGCGCCACTACCCAGCGCTTCCAGCCAAGGCGTACGGCCCTGGCTGGCCGAGGAGTCAGCGCACCGGACGGGTCAAACGGCTTGCTGCGCCTTGTGCCGCGCGAGGATTTCCCTCATCTGGTCTTTCGCACGGAGCTTCAGCTTCTTCAGACGGACTTCTTCCATCTGCTCGGCGTCCGACAGCCGGGCTCGGCCCTCCAGAGCCTGAAGCTGCCGGTCGTATTCGGAATGCTGGTCAACCAGGCGACGGAACGCCTCGTCGCTATCCATCAGATGCGCTTTCAATTCTTCTTCGATGATTCTCTCCATAGGAATTCCCTCCTTTGCGCTTGGAAATCGCCGCGCGGCTTCGGGATGGTCGGAATCTTGAGGAATGAGCCGCGGTGGGTGATCAGAGGTGCAGTCATCGTGCACAGACGGAACCGGGACGACGCCGCGGGCCGGCCGGCGGGAACGCCGGCGGCCGTTTCTTCCCCGTCACACTTGAGACATTATCACTTCTTGAACCGCATGACAATAGCCGTTTCGGAGGGGGTTTCATAGTAATCCCGCCGCCGGCCGACCTCCTGGAACCCGAGGCTCTCATAGAGCTTGCGGGCCGCCTCGTTGGAGTCGCGCAGCTCGAGAAACAGATCGGCCGGATCATGCGCCAATTCATCCCGCACCAGGCTGGTGGCGATGCCGCGGCGGCGGAAAACCGGATCGACAGCGAGGTTCAGGATCTCGCGCTCGCTGGCGGCGGTGCCGCGCGAAACGATGAACCCGGCGACGGCTCCGTCTCGCTCGGCGACCCGGACGTCGTGCCGGAGATAGGACGGCGGCGCCCATTGCGAGGCCTCCGGCGCGGCCGCCTGAATGCGGGCGATCGAGTCGAGATCGGCGGCGGTCGCCGTGCGGATCCGCAGCGAAGCGTTCAACAGCTCGTTCCAAACCGTACGCTGCCGCGCGCCCAAACGGCCCCAGCAGAAATTCTCGACGGCCGTCTGGCGGGCGCGGGCGGCCAATCGCGCGCGCAGACCCGGGTCGGCCAGCAATCGCTCGATCCCGTCGGCGAAGGCGGCGGCTTCATCGGCGATCCACACGCTGGCGCCATGTTCGAGGCCCAGTCCGGCGCAACCCGGCGTGGTCGATACCACCGCCCTTTCCATCGCCATCGCTTCCAGCACCTTGACGTTGGTGCCCGCCGACACCGGTGTCGGCACGACCACCACGTTGGCATCCACATACAACGGCCGCACGTCGGGCACAAACTCGAGCAGCCGGATGCGGTCGTCGCACGGCGGCTCGGCGGTTCCGGCGTGCAGTCGCCAGTGCGGCATGGGATCCGGCCCGGCAACCACGGTCAGTGTGACGCCGGGGTTGCTCTTCCGCAACACGGGCCACACCCGCTCGATCAGAAAACGACAGGCGAGCACATTGGGGAAGTGACGAAAGGAGCCGATGAACAACACCCGCTCGCCCTCGGCCTCCGGCTCGGGCCGGAACCGCTCGAGGTCGACTCCATTGGCGATCACACGCGCTCGCGGAGTGGCCACCAGCCGGGCGTCCTTCTCGGTCATCACCACCACGCGTCGAAAGCTGGCCACCGCCCGGCGCTCGAACCGCTGCCACCGCCACCAGTCCCACCACGCCGCCACCGTCAGCCGCCGCTCGTACACCTGGCGGTAGAGGTCCATCGTGACGTCGTGTTCGACCAGCACGTCGCCGCCGTAGCCGGCCAGGTGCGTGTACTCGACCTGGAGCAAGCCGGGTTGCAACCGGCCGCGGGCCGTCTCGAGCGCCCGCGCCATCGCCGGCGAGCGGTACTCGCGGACCTCCGGCGGCTCGATCGTCGACCAGCGCGGCTCCCGATAGCGCGGCTTCCGCACCAGAATCAGTTCCGCGCAAAACGCGCGCACCGGCTCGTAGTCTTCCGGTTTCTCGCTCTCGATGAATGCGAACAGGCAGATGTCGAACCGCGCCGACGCCTCGCGCAGCAAGTGGAATATCCGCACCGCGCCGCCGTGCGAGAGCGGGTAGGGAAAATAGGGACTGAGCACCGCCACCCGCCGCCGCTCCGGTGATTCCGCGCGCCCCGGCACGATCTCATAGGTGTCGGGAACCACTGTACGGTCTTTTCGCCACGGCCACACCCACCACGGCCGGAGCCAGATCCGGTCCAGCGGAACGCCGCCCCAGAACAGCAGCGAGGCGACCGCCGTGCGAATCCGCAAATGATGGCGTTCGAGCGCGCCGTTGAAGGCCAGCACCTTCGTCGGCGCCAGCAGGAAGGCCGCCAGCCGCATCGGCCGGTAGCCGGCCGCCGGGGTGAACAGCACCGCCGACATGCCGATCCGCAGACCGCGGAAGCGCCGGCGCTGCCGCCGGTGGATCTCCCACGCCGAACCCGGCTCCGGCTGGACCACGTAATGCCTGCGGTCCGGAATCAGCCGCCGCACCTCGCCGGCCATCGCGCGCGCCAGCTCCGGCTCGCCCGACAGGAAGGTCACCACCACGGCTTCGGGATCTTTTCCCAGAAGACCAAACCACCAGGTCCTCAAAACCCCCCGGATGCGCCTCACGTCAGCGTTTCCGTCGGGCGAAATAAAGAATCGCCACGGCCGCCAGCGGCAGCACGGCGACTACGCCACAAACCGGCCCGAAGCCCGCCCGGTCGATCCCGTCGCCGATCAGCGGGGACAGGAACGTCTGCATGAACCCATAAGCGCAGGTGAGCGCGGACACACCGAAGGCGGCGCGCTCGGCCCCGAACATGTCGATCGGCATGGCGTACAGGTTCACGCTGAAGGCCACCGCCCAGAAAAAGCTCCAGCAGATGGCCGCTGTCGCCAGCGCCGCCGACGGGATGTGCGGAACCGCGGCGGTCACCAGCAAAGCCAGCGTGCTGAGCAGGCAGACGCGCCGCCGCGCATCCAGAAGATCCCACCCGGCGCGCGCCAGCCGCATCGACAGCCATCCTCCCGCGAGGCCGCCCAAGGCGGCGAACAACGGAGGTATCCACGCCAGCCGCTGGTTGGCGTCCTGCGGTGTCAGTCCCTGCGTGTTGACCAGAAACACGGTGGTCCAGTTTATCCACAGGCTATACACGGTCATGCCGAGGATGTTGGCGGCCACCAGCGCCCACAGGCGCGGATCGCCGACCATGGCCGCCAGCTTCGGCGCCGGAGCCGGCTCGACGGCGTCAGCCGGCAGCGCCCGGGAGGTCCATAACCACAGCGGAATCCAAAGGAAACCCAGCGCGCCGGTGACGACAAACGCCGATCGCCAGCCATAGGCGACCGCCAGCCCGCTCGCCAGGACCGGGGCGGTCACCATGCCGAGGCTGATGCCGATCTGACCGAGCCCGGCGCCGAGCGCGCGCTCGCGAGGCAACAGATACGTCGCGACGGCTTTTCCGTTCGCCGGAATCCCACCGGACTCAGCCAGCCCCAGGGCGGCGCGGCAGCCGAGCAGACCCGCATATCCGCCGGCGAAGCCGGTCGCCATACCCGCCAACGACCAGACGCCCACCGAGAGTGAGATGCCGATGTTGAGCCCCGCGCGATCGATGAACAGGCCGAGCATCGGGGCGCCGCCGGCGTACAAGATCGAGAAAACCGAGAGCAGATAGCCGTACTGTTTGTTGTTAAGCCCGAACTCCTCCTGGATCTCGGGCGCCAGCGCGGCCAGCACCTGGCGGTCGAGAAAACTCAGCGCGGTCGCCAGTGTGAAGATGCTCAATGCGATCCAGCGCGCGGGAATCCGGCCCGCCATCACTGGAACTCGATCAGAGCGGCTTCGCCGATGGTCCCGAGCCTGGCGTCCGGTTGCGGCGTGTATTCGACGGTAACCTTCCGCGGCGGCTTCTGCGGACCGCATCCGAGCGTCTGCTCGCCGCCGCCGAGGATCACGATCTTGGCGGGATCGCGGATCGCCAGTTGCATGAGTTTCCTGGCTTCGCCGCGGATCACCAGACGCGCGGTTCGTCCGACACAGTCGACGCGCTCGAGCAGCCCGCTGGCCTTGCCCGTCGGCCGCGGTCCGTCCCACCACTCGACCGGCTTCCGCGAGGACGCTGGTCCGGCCCCCTGGTTGGCCCGGGCCTCGGCCGCCCGTACCTCGCGGAGCGCGTCTTCCTTCAGACGGGCAATCTCGCGCGCGGCTTCCTCGGCCAGGCGCCGGCGCTCGGCTTCCTCGAGGCCTGCCCGGCGCTCCTCGTAGGACAGGCGCGATCGCCGGATGCGCTCGCGTTCCTCCGCCGTGGCCGCGGCTCGCTCGGCCGACCGCCAGGCAATCGCGGCGTTGGCGAAGGCTTTCACCGCCAGCTCGGCTTCGGCCAACTCCTGCCAATGGCGGGCGTTGCGTGGTTCAATCTCGGCGGCCTTCTTCCAGAGCTGGATTCTCTTTTGCGGATCCTTGGTCATCGATGCCATCCGCGAGTGCGGCTCCGCCCATCGCGGATTGAGTTGACCTGCCTGCTGGAAGGCGTCCCAGGCTTTGGCCGGTTCCTGGAGTGACGCGCCAAGGGCCAGCCAGGCGGTGGCCGCGCGGCTGCCGGCGGCGGCCGCATCGGTGTAGAGACCCAGCCCCTCGAGCGCCTCGGGGTTCTTGGGAAATTCGTTGAGTATGGACTGGTATGCGATCCGCGCCGCCTCACCTTCCACCAGGTCGGCGGCCGCCAGCCGCGCCGTTGCCGACTCGACCTCCCGGGGACGATAATCACTCTCCGGATTCACCGGCTTGGCGGCGATCTCTTCGGCCGCAAACTGCCCGCCGGCCAGGTAGCGCTCGATCTCCGCTTCCATCTCCGCCTCGCGTTTGCCAAACGAGTTTCGGTAGGCGGCGTCCCGATCGGCGTCCTGCTGGAGATTCGAATAAAACACTCGCGCCCGGCCGCGATACTCCGGATCGACGCTGATGCGGTGTATCCTCGCCCAATCCCTGGTGCGCCGTTCCGGCGGCGGAGGCGCGCCCAGCGTGACGCGGTTCCCCCGCGCCTCCAGCGTCGAGAACAGCTCCTCCAGACCCATGTCGATCGAGGCCGGCATGCGCTGTGTGTTCGCCTCGAGCAGAATCCGAACGCAGTCCCGCAGGAACTCTTGTGGAACGGGAGCGCCGCGCTCGAGGCCGGCCACGTACCTGTCGCGGACCAGCCGCAGCGACTTCGTGCGCCAGCCCGCGCGCTGCCGGTCGGGCTTGTACACGACGATGCGGACCGGCCAGCGCGTCGCCAGCTCCGTCTTTCCGAGCAGCATTCCGAGCGTGAACCGCGCCTGGTCGAAGGCGTTCAGAACTTCGCGCGCCTGCTTCTCGCCGCCGTCGGAGAGAACCTCGAAAGGACCGCTGCGCCACGCCGTCCATTCCTCGCCGGCGAGTGGAGCCACCCCGATCAGTGCAATCAGCAACAGAGCGGCCATCGTCGTCCTTATGTATGATAGCGCCCGATCCGGAAACAAAAAAGCGACCCGGCCCATTTCGGACCGGGTCGCTCTGCACAGGAGGCCGGGCGTTCGCCGCTTCCGGCTACGCCCGTTTGCGGTTGGCAGACCGTTCCACTCGGAGATTGTTGGTCACCGAGAAAACACCCGACACGCCGTTGGCTTGAAGGAAAGCGATATTCTTTTCCGACTCGTGGAGCACAACGCCTTCCAGCGTCACGTTTCCGTTCCGGACGATGATGTGAATCGAGGGAATGGCGCCGAGGGCGTACCGCTGCAAGGCCGGCTGGAGATAGACGGCGCGCAGCACCGCGAGCCGTACACGGTCGTCATAGGGCGACAGCGGAAGAACTTCGATCCGGTTGACAACGTTGTTGACGCCTTCGATCCGCTTGACGACGCGCTCGGCGTCGGTCTTCAGCGTCGGCCGGTTGACCTGGCCCGACAGCGTCACGGTCTCGCCGTCAACGCTGTAGGCGAGGTTGTCGAAGACACCGTAAAACGGCAGCGTCACCAGCTCCCGCCGGATCTTCTTGATCAGGGCGGAGTCTTCCGAAGAAGTGGTGGCCGCCGCCAGGTTTGGCGCCGCGACGAGAACGCCGGCCAGCGCCAGGGAAAGTTTCAAGGAATTTCGTTTCATGGTTCGCATCCTCCTACACCCACAGATACGACGCGTTTGTTGCGGCAGTTGCGTCGGCGAACCGGCTTTTACCGAACTTTTACGAAACCGTGACGAGCCGGAATCCGTCGGCCGCGGGCGGCCCGTTCGGCTGCCGGCCGGGATTAGCCCGCCCCGCTGACCGCCTGGTCGATGGCCTCCAGCGACCTGGGTACTTCGTCGATCACTTCGGCCAGCGGAAGCTGCTCGGGCGTGGCCGCCCCGAATTCCTGGAACCTCCGCGCGCTGACGAGCACCCGGCTTTCCAGCGACCCGGCGGCTTTGTTGTAGCTTTCGACCGAGCGGTGCAAGTGGCGGCCAACGTCCTCGAAGCTGGCCGTGAACGTGCACAACCGCTCGTACAACGTGCGACCGAGGCTGCTGATCGCCTGCGCGTTGTCGGCCAGTTTCTGATGCTGCCAGCCGTAGGCGACCGCCTTGAGCAGCGCGATCAGCGTCGTCGGCGTCGCCAGGATCACGCGCTTGCCGACGCCGAAGTCGATCAGCTCGGGGTCCTGCTCGAGGGCGGCGCTGAAGAACGATTCCGCCGGCAGGAAGGCGATGGAGAACTCCGGCGCCGAGTCGAGCTGGCTCCAGTATTTCTTCGCCCCCAGCCGCGTCAGGTGGCTGCGGACCTGGGCGGCATGCTCGCGGAGCCTGGCTTGGCGCGTCTGCTCGTCGGGCGCATCGGCGGCCTCCAGGTAGGCCGACAACGACACTTTGGCGTCGACCACGATGTCGCGGCCGTTCGGCAGGTGAATCACCATATCCGGCCGCCCCGGTCCGTCCGCCGTGTTCACCGTCGGCTGCTCGTCGAAATCGCAGTGTTGGAGCATGCCGGCCAGCTCGACGACGCGGCGCAACTGCATCTCGCCCCAACGTCCGCGAACCGAAGGCGAGTGCAGCGCCTTCACCAGGTTCGTCGTCTCGGCTCGCAGCCGCGCCTGGGTCTCGACCAGGTTCGTCACCTGCTCGCTGAGGCCGGCATAGGCGGCCGCGCGTGTTATCTCGAGCTCGTGAATGTTGGATTCCACCTTCTCGAGCGACTCGCGCAGCGGCAACACCAGCGCGTCAATCGCTTGCTGGCGGCCGGCCAGATCGGTCCGCGCGCCTTCCTGGTACCGCTCGAGTGCCGTGTTGGCCAACTGAAGAAACGCCTCGTTGTTGGTGGCCAGCGCCTCGGCCGAGATCGCTCGAAACGTATCGCCCATGCTTTGCCGGGCCGCTTCGAGCAGAGCCAGTTTTTCCACCGCCGCTTTTTGGGTTTCCGTCAGCCGCGCCGCCAGCTCGGCTTCCGACGCTCTCAGCTCCGCCACCGATTCGCGCCACTTCTCCTGCTCGGCTGTTTGCTGGTCCCGCTCTCTCAGCAATTCGCCGATACGTGTGTCACGGGCCTGAAGGCGCTCGTTCAGGATGGCGAGATCGGCCTCGCCGTCGGCCCTGGCTCTTAGATAAGTCTTTTCCCTGTCGACGCGGTAAATAAACCAGGCGATCAGGAATCCGAAAATCACTCCAGCCGTTACACTGACCGGAAAGAGAAGCTGCTGATCCATCGGCGGCCTCCAGTAGTAGTGGTATTCGCGCAATCTTCGACAGAAAAGGGAGTAAGTATTATAAGCAGTTCATCCGAGCTCCGAGGTGGATCCGCGGCCCGCAATCTCAGGTCGACGGCCCATACACACCCTCCGGATCGTAAGTCCGCCGATCCACCTCGGCCCACTCTGTATCGCGCAATTGGCGGTAGAAACAACTGGCATAACCGTTGTGGCAAACCCCGGGTCCGAGTGCCTCCACCTGAATGAGCACCGCGTCCCGGTCGCAATCGGTCCGGATCTCTCTTACCACCAGACGGTGACCGGAGGTCTCGCCCTTCAGCCAGAGTTTGTTGCGCGAGCGGCTATAGAAGGTGGCGTAGCCTGTCTCCACGGTCATGCGGAAGGCTTCCTGATTCATGTAGCCGACCATCAGGACTCGACCGCTGGCGTGATCCTGTATGACGGCGGAAATGAGGCCGTCGAGTTTCGAGTAGTCCAGATCCATACCCCTTCACGATAATACGAACCGTCGGCCACTGACCATGGACCACGTTATCTCATTGGAAACGTGGGACATTATCTGCATATCCGGACGCCTGACCCGTGCACCGCTGGAGGCCGCAGGCCAGCCCTCCAGCCCTCAATTCGCCCTTTTCGATGGAAAGCGATTGCAGGCTCGTCGCTTCCACTCCAGACTGGTAGGGTCTCGAGAAACGTGTAGCCGTTTGCCCCTAGGCACTTACGAGGAACTTTATGAGCACGCAGCCAATTGAGCCAAGACCCAATCCGGCGCCCGGACTGGTCCAGATCGGGCGCTCGACCGAGGACTCGATCGAGCAGATCATCCAACGGCGTCTGGACGAGGAGCGCGCCCGCCTCGAGCGGGAAGCCGGTGTCCAGCACAAAGACACCCATCACTTCAAGAAGCCCCAGGAGCGGCCTTTCACCAAGGACCAGCGGAACCGCACGACGCTGCTGTTCGGCGGCCTCACCTGGAAGCACGAAAAGCTGGTTCACGGCGCGCTCGAGGGCCTCGGCTACATGGCTGAATCGGTGCCCACGCCGGACGTCGCCGCGTTCCAGGCCGGCAAGGAATTCGGCAACAACGGCCAGTGCAATCCCACGTATTTCACCGTCGGCAACGTCGTCCAGTATTTGCAGAGGCTCGAGGAGCAGGGATTGAGCAAACAGGAGATCATCGACCGCTACGTTTTTTTCACCGCGGGCGCTTGTGGTCCCTGCCGGTTCGGCATGTATGAGGCCGAGTATCGCCTCGCGCTCCGCAACGCGGGATTCGACGGGTTCCGCGTGCTGCTGTTCCAGCAGGCCGGCGGCCTGAGCCAGTCCGACTGCGAGGCCGGCCTCGAGATGAATCTCGATTTCTTCCTCGGGATCCTGAACGCGCTGAACTCGGGCGACGTCATCAACGAGGTCGCCTTTGTGATCCGTCCCTACGAGCTCGAGCCCGGGCTGACGGACCGGACCATGGACCGTGTGATGGACTACATGCACGAGGTGTTTCTGCGCAAGCAGCCGTGGAAGATCGGCGACAAGCTCGGCGGGTTTCTTGGCGGCTTCAAGGATACCGCCGAGTACATCGGCAAGTTCGTGAACCAGATTCAGGGCGATGACATCACGGCGGCGTTGCATCGCGCGCGCGACATGTTCGACAAGATCGAAGTGGACCGCCTGCGCGTCAAGCCCATCGTCAAGATCACCGGCGAGTTTTGGGCGCAGACCACCGAGGGCGACGGCAACTTCAACATGTTCCGGTTCCTCGAGCGGGAAGGCGCGCAAGTGCTGGTCGAGCCGATCGGCACCTGGATCATGTACATGATCCACCAGGTCGTCCAGAAGCACCGCGACACGAAGGGACTGGCCGAAGGCGCCGTGCTGCCGCCGCTGTGGCGGCTCGACAAGCGCGCCCGCATCGAGTGGAATCATCGCAACACGATCGCCAAGCTCCGGCTGGCGGAAGTGATTTTCAAACGCGAATATCACCGCCTGGTCGACGCGCTGGGCGGGCTGGGTCATCATCTCATCGATCAGTACGAGCTGCAACGGATCGGCCACCCGTTTTACAACTCGCGCGCCGGCGGCGGCGAAGGCCACCTCGAGGTCGCCAAGAACATCTACTACTCCAACAAGAACCTCGCCCACATGGTGCTCAGCTTGAAGCCGTTCGGCTGCATGCCTTCCACTCAGTCCGACGGCGCCCAGGCGGCCGTCGTCTCCGAGTACAAGGATATGATCTACCTGCCGGTCGAGACTTCCGGCGAAGGCGAGATCAACGCGCACTCGCGCGTGCAGATGGCGCTCGGCGAGGCCAAGAACAAAGCCAAGCGTGAGTTCCAGGAGGCGCTCGCCAGCACCGGGCTGACGCTCGAAGACTGCCGCCGCTTCGTCGACGAGCATCCCGAGACGCGCCGCCCGACATACCATGTGCCGCATCAGAAAGGCGTCATCGGCGCGGCCGCCGGTTTCGTGCACCACGTCGCCGCCCGCGCCCGCAAAGAGCGTTGGACGCCGAAGGCGGTGGCCGTCGTATGAAGGCCGGACCGGTCATGAGCAGGAACTTCCTGATTGGACTGGATGTCGGCTCGACGACCGTGAAGGCGGTCGTCGTCGACGCCGCCACCGACGAGATCCTTTGGCGCGACTACCATCGTCACGACACCAAGCAGCCGGAAAAGGTGCTCGAATTCCTTCAACGCTTTGAATCCGAAATCGAAGGCTTCGATCCGGAGCGCGCCCGGATCTTCGTCACCGGATCGGGCGGGTCGGGCGTCAGCAAGCACATCGGCGCGAAATTCGTGCAGGAAGTGAACGCCGTTTCGCTCGCCGTCGAAAAACTCTACCCGGCCTGCGGCTCGGTCATCGAGCTCGGCGGGCAGGACGCCAAGATCATCATCTTCAAGGAAGACCCCGAGACCGGACGAAAAAAGAAGCTGCCGTCGATGAACGACAAGTGCGCCGGCGGAACCGGAGCGGTCATCGATAAGATCAACGCCAAGCTCCGCATCCCCGCCGACGAGCTCTGCAACATGGGCTACAAGGGTGAAAAGCTGCATCCGGTGGCCGGCAAGTGCGGCGTCTTCGCCGAGACCGACATCAACGGACTCCAGAAAAGCGGCGTCCCGCCCAACGAGCTGATGGCCTCGCTGTTCGAGGCCATTGTCATGCAGAATCTCTCGGTGCTGACCCGCGGCAACACGCTCCGTCCCGAGGTGCTGCTGCTCGGCGGCCCCAACACCTACATCAAGGGCATGCAGGACTGCTGGAAGCAGAACATCCCCAAGATCTGGGCCGAGCGAAATTACCCGCTGCCGGAGGGCGCCGATCCGGAGTCTCTCATCAAGATCCCCGACAACGCGCAATACTTCGCCGCCATCGGCGCCATCGAGTTCGGTAAGACCGAAGAGGAGCCGGTCGGCCGCTACCTCGGATCGAAAACGCTGGACTGGTATGTCAACACCGGTCGTGCGGAGGAGAAGAAAAACAAAGGCGGCGCGGTCGGCCTGGCGAAGAACGACGGCGAGCTCGGGGCTTTCAAAGACAAGTACCGGCACAAGAAATTCGAGCCGGCCAGGTTCGAGCCCGGCCAGGTCGTCGAGGGTTTCATCGGCATCGATGGCGGCTCGACTTCGACCAAGGCTGTCCTGATTTCCAGGGACACGTCGCGCCGCGTCGTGGCGAAGGCTTATCAGCTCTCGAAAGGGAATCCCATCGAGGATACCATCGAGATCCTCGGCAAGCTCGAAAAGCAGGTCCTCGACCAGGGCGCCACCCTCGAAGTGCTCGGGGTCGGCACCACCGGCTACGCCAAGGACATTCTCCGGGACGTGACTGGAGCTGACGCCGGCGTCGTCGAGACGGTCGCCCACACCCAGGCCGGGCTGCACTTCTACGACGATGTCGACGTCATCTGCGACGTCGGCGGCCAGGACATCAAGATCATCATCCTGAAAAACAGCCGCGTCAAGGACTTCAAGCTCAACACGCAGTGCTCGGCCGGCAACGGCTACTTCCTTCAGTCGACCGCGCAGGGCTTCGGCTACCCCGTCGAGGAGTTCGCCGACGTCGCCTTCTCTGCCCAGGGCTTCCCCAGCTTCGGCTACGGCTGCGCCGTCTTCATGCAGAGCGACATCGTCGATTTCCAGCGGCAGGGCTGGAAACCGGAGGAGATCATGGCCGGCCTCTGCAACGTCCTGCCGAAGAACATCTGGCTGTACGTCTCGCAGATCCCGAATATCTCCGCCATCGGCCGCCGCTTCCTGCTCCAGGGGGGCACGCAGTACAACCTCGCCGCCGTCAAGTCCCAGGTCGACTTCATCGAGTCGCGCTTCAAGGGCAAGGATGTCCAGGCCGACGTCATCGTTCACGAGCACTGTGGGGAGGCCGGCGCGATCGGCGCCGGACTGGAAGCCGGGCGCTTATTCGATCAGGGCCGCCAGACCACGTTCATCGGCCTCGACGCCGTTCGTCAGATCAGCTACAAGACGACTCGCTCGGAGGCCACCCGCTGCTACTTCTGCAAGAATAAGTGCCTGCGCACGTTCATCGACGTCAAGACGATCACGCTCAACGTGAACGGCTACCGGCCGCAGAAAACCAAGGTTCCGCTCGACGAGGGAGCCCAGCGCCTGATCATCGCCACCTGCGAAAAAGGCACCGTCGAAGATATCGGCGACATGCGCTCGATCAAGGGCGATCTGGACAAGATCAAGAAAGCGAATCCCAATTTCGTCGAGATCGCCGCGCGGCAGGTGTTCAAGGCGCCGGAGGTTCCGCTGGTCGCCGACGCGCCGCCACGGCCTGGCCGGTTGGGCGCCCGCTTCCAGACGGCGGCCCAAAAGCGCCGTGGGGAGCTGATCGCCCGGCGCTCACGGCTCCGTATCGGCATGCCGCGCGTACTCAACATGTACTCCCAGGCTCCGGTGTTCTCCGCCTACTTCATCTCGCTCGGCCTCCAGCCCGAGAACCTGGTCTGGTCCGAGTTCACCAGCGAAGAGTTATACAAGGCCGGCGCCAAGCGCGGCTCGATCGATCCGTGCTTCCCCTCCAAGCTCGGCATCCCGCACATCCACAACCTGCTCTATGCTCTCCATGCCAAGCGGCCGCTCGACATCATCTTCTTCCCGATGATCGATTGCCTCACCAGCGATCTGGTCGGCACCCAAAGCAGCCGCTCCTGCCCGACCGTGGCTGCCACACCGGCCGCCGTCAAGGCGGCCTTCACCAAGGAAGGCGACCTGTTCGCCGAAAAGGGCGTGTTGTTCCTGGACACGTTCGTCAATCTCTCGAATCCCGACCTGTTCGCGCGTCAGATGTGGGAACAGTTCCACGACATCCTCGGGCTGTCGCCGGAGGAGAATGCGCGCGCCGTCCAGGAAGGCTACAAGGCGCTCGACTATTTCAACAATGTCGTTCTCCGCGGGGCCGCCCGCGAGGTGCTCGAGCAGCTCGAACGCGAGGACCGGCTGGGCATCGTTCTTCTGGGCCGCCCGTATCACAACGACCCCGGCGTCAACCACGAGATCCTCGAGGAGTTCCAGAAGCTCGGCTATCCGGTCTTTCCCCAGGACGCGCTGCCGATCGACGACGACATCGTCTGGCGCCTGTTCGGCGACGAAGTCCGCTCCGGCGAAATCCCGCATCCGATGGCCATCTCCGACGTCTGGAAGAACTCCTACAGCGAGAACACGTCGCGAAAGATCTGGGCGGCGAAGTACGTGGCCCGCCATCCGAACCTCGTCGCGCTCGAGCTGTCGAGCTTCAAGTGCGGCCACGACGCGCCGATCTACACCGTCGTCGAGGAGATCGTCGAGCACGCCGGCACGCCGTATTTCTGCTTCAAGGACATCGACGAGAACAAGCCGACCGGCTCGATCAGGATCCGCACCGAGACGATTTCCTACTTCCTCAAGCGGTACCGCGAAGACATCGTCGCCGCCCACGCGAAGAAGCACGACATCCAGGCGAAGCTCGGCGAGTTCGAGCAACGACTCCGCCGCCAGTTGCTCAAGGAACGGCTCGCGGATCTCCAGCTCGAGGAATACGCCGGCGGAGCCATGCCCCGCGTTCATGTGTCGGTGGCGGCGCTATCCGCCTCCAGGCCGCAAGCGCCGATGGGCGCCAGCGGCGATTAGGCGCTCCTGTCCTACACCGGCGGCGCGCCCAACAAACGCCCGGCTGCTTCGACGAACTCCTCCGACCGCCTGATCTGGATCGCCCGGTACGGGCGTGCCGTATCCCGCATCCGATGGCCATCTGCGACGCTCCTACAGCGAGAACACGTCGCGCAGGATCTGGGCGTGGCGCGGCACGCAGACCTGGAGGCGCACCCGGCGCCGAGCTGTCGAGCTTCAGGTGCGGAGCGGCTCCAGCGGTAATCGGTCAAGGAGCGCCTCGCCGAACTCCAGCGCCAAGAACTCCGCAGCGGGAGATTAACAAGACAGTCTCCACCTCGGCCTACGGCAGCCAGAGTTGCCGAAAGGTAACATGGGCTGTCCATGCCAATCGTGGTAGTTTCTGCGTGGTTCCCCTTAAAGGACAATGCTTCACAAACACGTGTCATTGGAAACGCTCAAGCTGGCACGAAGGGTTGAGTTGCTGCTGGGCAGCAGGCCATGGCAGACTACTCCAATCGATGATCTCTACCCAGAAGCCAAACCACGCGAGCGCGTTGCGGATGGGTTCATTATCCGAATGGAGTCCTCCTCACCATGCCGAGTGTGTGCACGGCATACTTTTTTCATTGACAATCTCGCTTCCATGTCCTCAGCGCAGTACCTGTGCTGCGAGCAATGCATTTGCCAATGGTGGGAGATCAATTGTCTCGTTCGGTCCCGTCGATGCTCGACGCCGCCGGCATCGCCGCCCCGCAGGGGATGCAGGGCCGCAGTTTCATGAAGCTGGCGCGCGGAAAAGATCCGGGCTGGAAAAACCATTGCTATTCGCAGTCGAAGCGACATGTTCCAGGACGGACCGTGGAAGCTGATCGACAACAGCCTGGACCTGACCGGTAACCTCGAGCTCTACGATCTCCGCCGATTGGTAATCGGCCCGAACCTTGTAAGGGTTGACACGGGGGGGGTAGGGGTTTATATTCGCCTTGTGCCGGAGCCAAAATGGAAATTCCGGCTAGCATCGTCGCAACCGGAAGCTCACAAGGGGGCATCATGAAACTCCTGTTGGCATGCGTGTTCGCTCTCGGCGCCGCCGGCGCGGCCTCGGCGCAGGTTCTGTACGGCTCACTCACCGGAATCGTCCATGACGCGGCTGGGGCGGTCGTGCCCGCCGCGTCGGTGAAGGTCGTCAACACCGGCACGGCGCAGGAGTTCGCCTTGCAAACCAACGAAGTGGGCAGCTACACGTTCTCGAATCTGCCGCCCGGAACCTATGACCTGACGGTCAACGCCAGCGGCTTCCGGGCCTTGGCGCGCCGCGGCATCGCGATCACCGTCAACATCGTGCGCCGCGAGGACGTCACGCTCGAGCTGGGCCAGGTGACCGAGACCGTGACCGTGCAGGCCGGGCAGGTCACCCTCCAGACTGACAAAGCCGACGTGCACACCGAGCTCGGGTCCAGGGAAGTGGTCAACCTGCCCCTCCCGCGCTACCGGAATTATCAGAGCCTCATCAACCTGGTGCCGGGGGCGACGCCGGGCGTCTATCAGAACTCGATCCAGGCCGCGCCGGGCCGCGCGCTGTCGACCAATGTGAACGGCGTCAACCGCAACAACAACGCCACCCGGATCGACGGGGCGTTGAGCGTGTTCCTCTGGCTGCCGCATCACACCGCCTACATTCCCCCGGCCGAGACGATTGAAGCCGTGAACGTGTCGACCAACAATTTCGACGCCGAGCAGGGACTCGCCGGAGGGGCCGCGATCACGGTGATCACCAAGGCCGGAACGAACAACTTTCACGGGTCGGCCTGGGTGTTTCACGACAACGCGAAGCTGCAAGCGAAGAACTTTTTCAACACCGGCGTCAAGCCGAAGAACCTCAACAACATCGATGGCGTGACGGCAGGCGGGCCGATCCAGCGGAATAAGGTGTTCTTCTTTACCGGCTGGGAGAGGGTGCGCGAGCGGCTCGGAGCGACCACGATTCTCACCGTGCCAACGGCCGACCAGCGGCAGGGGGACTTCTCGCGCTTCAACGCCGTCATCTACGATCCCGCGACCGGCGCAGCCAACGGATCGGGGCGGACCGCGTTTCCGGGCAACATCGTTCCCCTGAGCCGCCAGAACTCGATTTCGCGGCGCATCCTCGAGTTGATTCCCCTTCCGAACCAGGCCGGCACCGGCTCGAACTTTCTGACCGGCGGATCGCAGCGGCTGGACCGCGACAACGTCGATGCCAAGATCAACTGGAACCGCAACGCGTCGAGCACGGTGTGGGGGAAGTACTCAATCATGGAAGCCAAGGTGGGATGCGAGCCGGCGTTCGGAAGGGGCGGCGGGTCGGCGCTGTGTCCGGCGGGCAGCAACATCGGAGCCGGCACCCTGCGGACGCAGGTGGCCACGCTGGGAAGCACCTATATTTTTTCCCCGACGTTCCTCTACGACGGCCTCATCGGGTGGACACGGCAGGGCCAGGCGATCACGGGATTCGACTATGGCAACTTTATCGGGCGCGACCTCGGGATCCCCGGCGTGAACGGCAACAGCCGCGACATCCGCGACAGCGGGGCGCCGGTCATCCAGATCGCCGGTTACACGAACTTTCTGAACGACACTGACACCCGGCCGTTTTTCACCCACGATACGTCGTGGACGACGCAGCATAATTTCTCTCTCACCCGCACGCGGCACGACATCCGGTTCGGATTCGAAGGCGTGCGGCACATCCTGAACCACTACAATCCGGACGGCGGCGGCAACGGCGGCCCGATGGGGCGGTTCGAGTTCACTCAAGGGATCACATCGACCACGGGGGCGACCCTGACGCAGTTCAACTCGTTCGCCTCGTACCTGCTGGGGCTGCCACAGACCGTGCGGCGGTCCGCGCAGTTCGAGGTGATGACTGCCTACAACTGGCAGCTCGGCTGGTACGTTCGGGACCGGTGGCAGGTCACGCCGAAGCTCACCTTGTCGCTCGGGCTCCGCTATGAGCTGTTCCCCTTGCAGACCCGCGGCGGTCGCGGCGGCATCGAGGGATACGATCCCGCGACGAACCTCGTTTCGCTCGGCGGCGTCGCCGGGATCCCGAGAGGGCTGGGCATCACCACCAGCAAGAAGATGTTCGCGCCTCGCTTCGGGCTGGCCTACCGGCTCAATTCGGCGACCGTGATCCGCAGCGGGTATGGGATCACCTACAATCCAATGCCGCTGGCGCGACCGCTCAGGGGATTCTTCCCGCTCGTGTTCGCCTCGACCTTCAACTCGCCGAATACTTTCCAGCCCGTGCGCCCCTTCGAACAGGGCATTCCGGATATCGTGCTCCCGGATCTGAGCTCAGGACGGCTGCCGCTGCCGGCCACCGCCGCGATGCGGTTCATCCGCGGCGATGAGCTCAACCGGGGTTATGTGCAGTCGTGGAACCTCTTCGTCCAGCGGCAGCTTCCCGGTCAGTTCGTCACCTCGATCGGCTATGTCGGCACGCAGACCGTGCGCAGCTTCGCTGATCTCGAAATCAACGCTGCGGCCCCGGGGGCGGGCACCCCAGGAAGGCCGCTCAACGCCCGGTTTGGGCGCAGCGTGGACACGTGGGCCTGGAATGGTTACTTGAGCGCCAACTATCACGCGCTCCAGGTCGCCATCAACCGCCGCGCCGCCGACGGGCTCCTGCTCAAGGGCGCCTACACGTACTCCAAGGCGATCAACTGGACCGATGAGGACGGCTGGACCGGCACGATAGCGTTCAACTGGGAGCCGGTCTTCGCACGCAACCGGGCCCGCGCCGGCTACGACATCCCTCACGTTTTCCAGATGGGGTTCGTCTACGAGCTGCCCGCGGGCAAGGGGAAGAAGTACGCGACCTCGGGCGTCGCGCGCTGGGTGTTGGGTGACTGGCAGATCAACGGCGTGTTTGCTGCGTTCCAGGGACGGCCGTTTACCGTCGGTGCGGCGCAAGGGGCGCTCAACGCGCCCGGCAACACCCAGACCGCGGACCAGGTGAAACCGGTCGTCGAGAAGCCGGGCGGCATCGGCCAGGGGATGCCATTCTATGATCCGACGGCGTTCGCCGCGCCGGTGGGTGTGCGCTTCGGCACGTCAGGCAGAAACCTGCTGCGCGGGCCGGGGGCCGTGAACCTGGATCTGGGGGTGTTCCGGCACTTTGCCATCCGCGAGGGCTACCGGCTCGAGTTCCGCGCCGAGGCCGCGAACTTCTCCAATACGCCGCACTTCAATAACCCGGGGTCCAACATCAGCGGCGCCAACTTCATGGCCGTGACGAGCGCGGTGCCTGATCAGCGGCAGGTGCGGCTCGGGTTGCGCCTGGCGTGGTAAGCCTCACCACTCCGCGTACGGCGTGCCTTCGAGACTCGTCTTGTCCGACCCGCTGCGGACGTCGAAGATGCCGGGCTCGGTCTGGTTGACCGAGGTCAGCGCATCCTCCATGACCACCTTCCAGTTCTGGTTTGTCCCGCTGATGATCTGGCCCAGAACCGTATCGCCCGTGAACGAGAACATCCGCACCAGCCGATACGCTAGGTCAACTGGAAACGGAGCCGGATGGTCCCGCGTGGACTCTCCGGGAACATCGGTCCAGAACGAGCGGAACCATTCGGCGTGTAATTGCTTTTCGCGATGGGAAGGCCGTCGCTATCGGAACGCCCAGGTTTTCCGTCGAGGCAGATGTGCTGTCGTGGCTACGGCAGCATCCAAATGATCCCAATGCGGAGTTTGTCGAAGCATGGTTTCAGGAATACGAGCCGCAAGCCAGACCGAAGAAGCCCGTGCCCAAAGTCGAGAAAGCGCTCGCTGATCTAAAGCGCGGTCTTCCAAATAAAGGAATGAGCGAAGCGGAGCAGGAGTCCTGGTCCACTTCGGAAAGTCGTAGCGCTCGCCTCCGTACGCGAGCGTGGTCCTCGGTTCGCCGGGCGCCGCGTCGAACCGGCGGCCTACGCGGAGATCCTCGCCAGCTCCGTCAAATCCAGGCGGCCCGTGTAAATCGCCATGCCGAGAGCGCTGTGAATGCCGAGACGGTCGAGCGCCCGGATTTCTTCGATGGTGGTGATGCCGCCGGCGGCCGTGATCTCGAGCGTCGTCGCGCGGCGAAGCCGGCGGAACCAGTCGAGGTCGGTGCCCTGCATCATCCCCTCCTTGTCGACGTAGGTGCAGAGGAATCCGCCGCAGTAAGGCTCGAGGCGGCTCAGCACGTCCTCGGCGGCGAGCGAGGTCGCCTCGAGCCAGCCTTTTACCACGATGCGGCCGCCGCGCGAGTCGACGGCGATCAGCACGCGGTCGCGCCCGATAGCCGCCGCCAGCTCCGCCAGCCACGGCGTGTTCACTCCGCCAGCGAGGAACGCCGCCGTGCCGACGATCACCTTGCGCGCCCCTTGCGCCACCAGCGTGGCCGCCCGCGCGACCGTGCGCACCCCCCCGCCGGCGCGAATCACCGCTCGCGCGGCCAGGTACTCGACAATCGTATCGTTGGATCCGCGCCCCATGGCGGCATCGAGGTCGATCACCTGGATCTCCGCAAAGGCGGCAAAGCGCTCGAGCATCTCGTCGGGGGTTCCGCCTTCGAGCGCCTTCTCGCGGCCTTGCACGAGCTGGACAACCTTGCCGTCCATCAGGTCGATCGAGGGAATGATCATGAAGCCGGCCGCACCGGGACATTGTGCTGCTCGAGGTAGTGCTTCAGGTCGGCGACGGTGTAGGTTCCGAAGTGGAAAATCGACGCGGCCAGAGCGGCGTCGGCCTCGCCTTCCTTGAGCACGCTCCGGAAATCCTCGGGATTGCCGGCGCCGCCGGAGGCGATGACCGGGATGTGGGTGGCGCGGGAGATGGCGCGCGTCAGCTCGCAGTCGAAGCCGCCCAGGACGCCGTCGGCGTCCATCGACGTCAGCAGGATTTCGCCGGCCCCGAGACGCTCGCCGCGCCGCGCCCACTCGACGGCGTCGATCCCTTGATCGACGCGGCCGCCTCGAGTGTAGACGGTCCAGCCGTCCGCGGGCCGCCGGCGCGCGTCAATCGCCAGCACGACCGCCTGCGCGCCGAACTCGTTGCTCAGCTCGGTGATCAGCTCGGGGCGGTCGACGGCCGCCGTGTTGACGCTGACCTTGTCCGCCCCGGCCATCAGGATGCGCCGCGCGTCTTTGACCGAGCGGATCCCGCCGCCGACCGTCAGCGGGATGAAGACGCGGCGCGCCGTCCGGAACACGACGTCGACCATGGTGTTGCGCTCGTCGCTCGAGGCCGTGATGTCGAGAAACACCAGCTCGTCGGCGCCCTGGTTGTTGTAACGCTCGGCGAGTTCGACCGGGTCGCCGGCGTCGCGCAGGTTGACGAAGTGGACGCCTTTGACGACCCGGCCCGCGGTCACATCCAGGCACGGAATGATGCGCTTGGCGAGCATGACCTACATATCCACGAAATTCCGGACAATGTGCAGGCCGAGCGGCCCCGATTTCTCCGGGTGGAACTGCACGCCATAGACATTATCGCGCTCGAGCACCGCCGTGTACGGCAGCGTGTAGGTGCACACGGCCGCGGTGGCCGCGTTGACCGGCGCGTAATAGCTGTGCGCGAAGTATACGTACGGACGCTCGCCGACGTTGTCCAGCAGCCGCGACGTCTTCCGGACTTCCAGCTCGTTCCAGCCCATGTGCGGCACCCGCGCATCCTCGGCGAAACGCCGCACGGTCTCGGGAAACAGGCCGAGTCCGGCGAGATCCGGCGCCTCTTCGCTCGACGCAAAGAGCGCCTGCAGGCCCAGGCAGATGCCGAGGAACGGCACCCCGGCGGCGATCCGCTCGCACAGCGCCTCCTTGACGCGCATCGCCTCGAGCGCGCGCATCATCTGGCCGAAATGGCCCACGCCCGGCAGGATGAGCTTGGTCGCCTTGCGCACGCCATCCGCGTCGTCGACCAGCAGATACGGGGCGCCGACCTCGCCCAAGGTGTTCTGGACCGAGCGAAGATTGCCGGCCCCGTAGTCGAGAATCGAAATCATAGCAGCCCTTTGGTCGACGGCAACTGGCCGCGCAGTCGGCGGTCTACCGAGCAAGCATACTTCATCGCGCGCGCAAAGCACTTGAAGATCGCCTCGATCTTGTGGTGGCTCGACCGCCCGTGGAGGACGAGCGCGTGGAGATTGGCGCCGGCATGGTTCACAAACCCGCCGAAGAAGTCTTCGACCAGTTCCGCTTCGAGGTCGCCGACCCGCCGCGCCCGCACGCGATCCCGGTAGACCAGGGCGGGCCGGCCTCCCAGGTCGACCGCAACAACGGCGAGCGTCTCGTCCATCGGCAGAACGAAGTAGCCGGCGCGATTGATGCCATGCCGGTCGCCGAGCGCCTTCCGGAACAGTTGCCCCAACACGATGCCTGTGTCCTCGACCGTATGATGCTGGTCGACGTCGAGATCCCCGCGGGCATTGATCTCGAGATCGAAGCCGCCGTGCCTGGCGAACAGCTCGAGCATGTGGTCGAGGAACCGCACCCCGGTCGAGATCTTGTAGTCGCCCCGGCCCTCGATATGCAGCCGGCCGGAGATCCGCGTCTCTTTCGTGTGGCGCCGGACGGAGGCGGTTCTCATCGCTCGAGCGCCTCCGGCAACTGGTTGACATTCTCGACGACGGCGATGGCGCCCTCGGCGGTGAACCGGTCGACCAGCTCGTCGCGGCGATGGCTCCCGGCCGCCGCTACCCCGATGAACGGCACGCCGGCCGCGCGCGCGCTCCGCAGATCGTCGACGGTGTCGCCGACGTACCAAAGCCGGCTTCCCGGACACAGCTCGCCGATCCGGAGCAGTCCATCCGGGGCGGGCTTTCCCCGGACCACGTCGTCGGCGCCGATGACCGGCGAAAAAACTTCTTCGACGCCGAAACGCCGCAGCGTAAGCCCGGCCTCGGCTCGCGGGCGGCCGGTGAAAACGGCCAGTTGGTAGCGGATCGCCAGCCGCTCGAGCAGCTCGTGACCGGGAAGCCAGCGCTCGCGGAGAATCAGCCCGTCGTCGCCATTGCCGAGGAACAGCCGCTGAAAATGGGCAATCACGGTTTCATAGGGCACGGTAACTCCCAGATCGGCGGCGATCTTTTGCGACAGCGCCCAGTCGTTATTCCATCCGCCATGGTTCTTGTACGCCTGCACCTGCTCGCGTGTGATGGGGCGGCCCGTGAAGTGCCCGACGGTCTGGCAGATGGCCTCGCGGTAGGACTCGCCGACATCGACCAGCACCCCGTCCATGTCGAAGATCAGGACCCCGCCGCTCATCGCCACAGCTCCTCGAGCGCGGCCAGGAACCGCCGCATCTGCTCGCGCGTGCCGACCGTGACCCGGACCGAGCCCGGCAATTCGTAGCTGCGGTCGCGCACCAGCAGTCCGCGGTCGCGCAGCCGGTCGCGAATCTCGATCGCCCTGTCGCCGGCGTGGAACAGCACGAAATTCGCCTGGCTCCGGAAGTACGGAATGCCGAGCCGCTCGAATCCTTCGTAGAGAAGCTCCCGCGCCGCCAGCACCTCGGAGACATAGGAGCGGACATACTCGCCATCGGCGATGGCCGCCTCGGCCGCCATCGTCGCCAGCGTGTTGACGCTGTAGGGCGACTGGGCCTTGGCGAGCCAGGCCACGTTCTCCGGCTGCGAGAACAGGCAGCCAAGGCGCATCGCGGCCATGCCGTAGACCTTCGAGAACGTGCGGCTGACAAACAGGTTCGGATACGCCTCGAGCAGTCCGATCGCGGTCACTCCGCAGAATTCATGATACGCCTCGTCGACCAGCACTGCCGCCGCCCTCGCTTTCTCGAGAATGCGGCGCACGCCGTCCGGATCCACGCCGGTGCCCGTCGGGTTGTTCGGGTTGGCGATCAACACCGCGCGCGTCGCCGGTGTGATGGCGTCGAGCAATTCGTCGAGCGGAAACGCCAGGTCGGCGGGGCGATAGGGGATCTGGCGGACGGCGGCGCCGGCGACCTGGGCGTAGAACCTGTACATCGCGTAGGAGGGACGAAGCAGGATCACGTCGTCGTCGTTGCCGACGTAGGTGTTCACCAGCACCTGGATCGCTTCATCGGTCCCGTTGGTGAGAATGAATCCGTCCGGCGAAACGCCGAAGAATGCCGCGAGTTTCCTCTTCGATTCCCCGTATTCCGGGTAAACCGCCAGCCCGTTTTCGTCGAGCCGCCGCCGTAAACTCGAGACCACGGCGGGAGAGGCGCCGACGGTATTCTCGTTGAAATCGAGACGCAGCTTTTCCGCGCGGCCCGCCGTCGGCGGCGAGTACGAAGCCATCTCGACGACCGCGCGACGCGGCCTGGGTCTGTCAGCCATCCAGGCGCGCCTCCACGCTGCGGGCGTGACCCTCGAGTCCTTCGGCGCGCGCCAGCGTCGTGATCGTCGGAGCCAGCCTCCGCAGCGCCGCCGGCTCCAGCTCCTGCACCGAGATCACCTTGACGAAATCAGCCGCCGACAAGCCGCCGCGCAGCCGGGCGACGCCGTTGGTCGGCAGCACGTGATTCGGCCCGGAGGCGTAGTCGCCGGCCGCCTCGGGACTTGCCGGCCCGATGAACACGCTGCCGGCGTGACGCACGCCGGCCAGCCAGCGCCGATCCGGTATGCTCAGGTGCTCGGGGGCGAAACGGTTCGACAGCTCGATGGCTTCCTCGACGGAGCGCACCAGGATGATCGCGCCGTTTCTCTCGATCGAGCGGCTCGCCACCGCCGCCGTCGGCAGCGTCTTCAGTTGACGCGCGATCTCGGCCGCCACCGCCAGTGCCAGCGGGCGCGATGGGGTCAGCAGCACCGCGCTGGCGTCGACGTCATGCTCGGCCTGCGCCAGCATGTCGGCCGCGATCCAGCGCGGATTGCCTTCCTCGGCGACGATCAGGATCTCGGTCGGCCCGGCGATGAAATCGATGCCCACCTCTCCCGCCAGCAGTCTCTTCGCCGTCGCCACGTAGATGTTGCCGGGTCCGACAATGCGGTCCGCCTTCGGAATGGTCCGTGTCCCGTAGGCGAACGCCGCGATCGCGTGCGCGCCGCCCATGTGGAACACCGCCCGGATTCCCAGATGGGCCGCTGTGCCCAGAATGGCGTCGGCCGGCCGCGGGCACGCCGCCGAAATCTGCCTGACACCGGCCACCTGGGCGGGAATCACCGTCATCAGCAGCGTCGACGGAAGAGGATACCGGCCGCCGGGAATGTAGGCGGCGATCGAATCGAGCGGACGCACGATCTGGTCGAGACGCAATCCCGGCGCCGGTCGCGCCGCGCGCGGCCGGGGAAGCTGGAGTGAAGCGTAGGCGCGGATGTGGCGCGTCGCCGTCCCCAAAGCGCGCCGGAACTGAGGCGCGAGACGGCCGAGAGCCGCATCGAGCGCCTGCGGTCGCACCATGACCTGGCGTCCCTCGAGCCCGTCGAGTTGACGCGCGTACTCGACCACGGCGCGGTCGCCGCGCCGCCGCACCGCCTCCAGGATCGGCTTCACGATCGCCTCGGCTTTCTCCATCTTCGCCGCCCGGCGCTTCAGAATCCGTCCGACTTCGCCCGACCGGACAATCCGGATCATACTTCGATTCCCACTCACATCACGATCTTGTTCAGCGGATACTCGACGATCCCCTGCGCGCCGGCTTCCCGCAGTCGCGGCAGGATGGTCCGCACCGTCGTTTCGTCCAGGATCGTGTTCACCGCCAGCCACTCCCCGTCGCTCAGGTGAGAAATGGTCGGGTTCTTCAGCGCCGGCAAAACCTCCAGCACCGCCCGCAGATCCTTCTGGTGCACGTTCAGCATCAGTCCCACCTTGCCGAGCGCGCAGATCGCGCCTTCGAGCAGCAGCCGGATGTCCTCCAGCTTGCGGCGCTTCCAGTCGTCCTTCCAGGCCTCCTGGTTGGCGATGAGTTGGGTGTTGGACTCGAGCACCGTCTCGATAATCCGCAGGTTGTTGGCTTTGAGCGACGAGCCCGTTTCGGTCACCTCGACGATCGCGTCGGCCAGCACCGGCGGCTTCACCTCCGTCGCTCCCCAACTGAACTCGACCTTCGCTTTGACGCCGTGCGACTCCAGGTAGCGCCGCGTGGCGCCCACCAGCTCGGTCGCGATAATCTTCCCATTCAGATCGTTCACCGACCGGAACGGTGAGCTCTCGGGAACCGCGAGCACCCAGCGGACTTTGCCGAAGCTCTGCTTGGCGTAAATCAGGTCGGCGACCACCTCGACCTGCGCTTCATTCTCCATCACCCAGTCCCGCCCGGTCAGGCCGGCGTCCAGGATGCCGTCCTCGACGTAACGCGCCATTTCCTGGGCCCGGATCAGCATGCACTCGATCTGGGGATCGTCGACCGCGGGAAAATACGAGCGCGTGCTCGTGGTGATGTTGAAGCCGGCCTTGCGGAACAGCTCGATCGTCGCGTTCTCGAGGCTGCCCTTGGGCAGCCCCAGCTTCAGTCGCTGATTCGATGCCGCTTCCATAACCCTCCCCACCCGCTGGACGTTCTATCGGCCGGGCAGCCTGTCCGCCCGAGGGCTCCCGGGCCCGCAAACAAAAACGCCCGCCCGTGTATCGGGCGGGCAGCGCTCTGTGAGTCTCAGAATCCGTTCAGACACACGCCCGTCGGCTCAAATCAGGATGGTGGCGGACGGGTGTCATGAAGTGTCAGTATATCAGAAATGCGGCCCGTCGTCGGCGGTCTGTGGCCCGTCCTGGTTGTCCTCCTGGCCGCCTGCGCGCCGAAAGGGTCGAAACCCCTCTCTCCGGCGGCCGCTCTCAACAGCTTCCGTCTCAGCGACGACTTCCGCGTCGAGCTGTTCGCCGCCGAGCCGGATGTCCTCGACCCGGTGGACATGGTGTTCGACGAGAACGGCCGCGCCTTCGTTTGCGAGATGCTCGATCTCCCCTTCGATCCGCTTCACGGCAAGGCGCCCCGATCGCGGATCCGCATGCTCGAAGACACCAACGGCGACGGCCGCGCCGACCACAGCACGATCTTCGCCGACGGACTGCTCCAGACGAGCGGCGTGCTGCCCTGGAAGGGCGGCCTGATCGTCACCGCCGCCCCCGAGATCCTATACCTGAAGGACACCGACGGCGACGGCCGCGCCGATGTGCGCAAGGTCCTCTTTACCGGGTTCTGGAAGGGCAACCCCGAGGCGGAGATCACCAATCCGCGGCTGGCTATCGATAACTGGATTTACTTCTCCAACAGCGGCAATCCCGGCCTCATTAAGTCAACGGCGGTTTCACCGTTGGTTGAGGTTCGCGGCGCCGACTTCCGGTACCATCCACTTCGCGGCCTCGCCGAGCGCGCTTCCGGCCCGGCTCAGTTCGGCTCGAGCTTCGACGATTGGGGAAACCGCTTCATCTCGCAGAACACCATTCATCTCCGTCACGTCATCGTCCCGATGAATTATCTGGCCCGCGCTCCGCTGCTCGCCGTGCCGGCCGTCGTGAAGGACATCTATGCGCCCGAGTACCTGGAGCGCCGCATGTTTCCGCTGACTCCGCCGCCCCATTGGCGCGTCGAGCGCACCCGGCTCCGCCAGCAGCGCTACCAGGAGCTCGCCTCGAAGCGCATCGAGCGCGTCGGTGGCTACATTTCCGGCGCCTCCGGAGGGACTGTCTACACCGGCGACGTCTTCCCCGAACCGTATCGCGGCACAGTGTTCACCGGCGACGTCAGCGGCAACCTGGTTCGGCACGACCGCCTCACCCCGGACGGCGTCACTTTCCTCGCCCGCCCCGCCAGGGACGGCGTCGAATTCCTGGCTTCGACCGATCCGTGGTTCCGTCCCACGTCGTTCGCCAACGCCCCGGACGGCAACCTCTACATCACCGATATCTACCGCGAGGTCATCGAGACGCCGCTTTCGATCCCCGAAGAGCTGAAAAAACAACTCGACTTCTACCGCGGCGACGACCGCGGCCGCATCTGGCGGCTCGCGCCCAACCGGCCGGTCCAGCGTCGTTCCCTCCAGCCAAACCTCGCAACGGCGACCGTGGCACGGCTTGTCGGCGAGTTCGAGAACCGCAACGGCTGGCACCGCGCCACCGCCCAACGCCTGCTCATCGAGCGCCAGGATCGCGCCGCCGTGCCGCCGTTGCGCGAGCTGGCGCGCGGCAGCGCCTTCCCGCAAGCCTCGGTCCACGCGCTGTGGACGCTCGAGGGCCTCGGCGCGCTCGAAGCCGGCGACGTGCTGGCCGCGCTCGAAGATCCGGAGCCGCGGATCCGCGAACACGCCGTCCGCTTGAGCGAATCGCTCGACCCCTCGCCCGCCCTCGAGAAAGCTCTCATTGGACGACGCCGCGACGCCGATCTCCGCGTCCGGTTCCAGCTCGCCTTCACCCTGGGTAACTACCAGTCCGCCGCCGCGCGCGAGGCGCTCGCCGGCCTGGCCGCCGAGCACGGCGACGATCCCTGGTTTCGCACCGCCGTGCTCACCTCGGCCGCCGGCGCGCCGGCGGAGTTTTTCGAGCGGATGGCCGCCCGGAAAGCCGTTCGGAACGGGCCGCTGGTAGCGGAGATCGCCGCTTTGATCGGCGCCCGCCGCAATACCGGCGAGATCCGAAGCTTGCTCGCCACCCCGCTCGAAAACCCCGAGCCGGCGCTCGAGGGCCTGGCGCGCGGCCTTCAGCTCGCCGGCGCGCGGAGCCTCCCCGGCGCCGCCATCGAGCCGCTCCTGGCGGGCTTCCTGGATCATCCCGCGGAAGCGGTTCGAGAAGCCGCCTGGCGGACGGCGCGCTTTTTCAGGCTCGGCGCGCTCGTCTCGAGGGCCGAGCGCACGGCTCTGGACGGATCGGCTCCCGCAAGTCTTCGCGCGGCCGCCCTGACGGCGCTCGAAGGAGGCCCGTTCGCCCTGGCCGCCCGCGTTGCGCGCCGCATTCTCGCTTCGAACCCGCCCGCCGAAATCCAGCAGGCCGCCATCGGCGCTCTCGCCTCATTCGACGATCCCTCCGTAACCGCCGCGCTCCTGGAAAACTGGCGATCCTACAGTCCGCCGGCCCGTGCCCGGACTATCGCCGTCATCCTCAACCAGCGCCGCCGCGTTCCCGCCTTGCTCGACGCCCTCGAATCCGGCCGCATCGAGCCGGCCGCGCTCGACATCGCCGCGCGCAACCGCCTCCTCGAGTTTCCCGACCCGGACGTCGCCGGCCGCGCCCGCCGGGTGCTAAGGATTGCCGGCGGCGACCGCGCCCGTGTCGTCGAGAATTACAGCGAAGTGCTGCGGTTGACCGGCGGCGTCGCCGCCGGGAAAATCGCCTTCGAGCGGCACTGCGCCGAGTGCCACCGGCCACGCCGCCAGGGGAGCCGCGTCGGGCCCGACCTCTCCGGCGTCAACAACAGAACCCGCGAGGAACTGCTGGCCGCGATCCTCAATCCCAGCGCCTCGATCGAGTCCCGCTACACCAACTACCTGGTCACCACCCGCGACGGCCGCCTGTTGGACGGCATTCTGATCAACGAAACCCCGGGCACCATCACATTGCGCGGCGGCGCAAACGAAGACGTCACGCTGCTGCGCACGCAGGTCGCCGACATCCGGTCGTCTTCGATTTCCCTGATGCCCGAGGACCTCGAGACGGCGATGAGCAAGCAGGACCTCGCCGACGTCATCCGCTATCTTCGCGGCGGCTTGTGAGGATAAGGCTACTTCTTCGGAGGGCTGATCATGATGTGGGCGCCCGGCGTTCCCGGATACATCAGCCACGGCGCCGTGCCGGGAGTGGTGGACAGTCCCGTCGACTCCGGAGTCGCGTATGGCACGTAGACCACCCAACGCAGGTAGGGATCGGTCACTTCCCCCTTGGCGGCGTCGTAGCCGCTGCCGGTCAGCACATAGAGCATCCGCGGCTCGCGCGGCATCGGGACCTTCCCCTGTTCGACCTCTTTCCAGCGCGCTTCGTGCCGCGCGTTCCCTTTCAACGCCACCGCGAGCTCGCGCCCGCGCGCCATGAAGGCTTCCAGATCCTTGTGGTAGCAGGCGACGCTGAAGTCTTTCTGGCCCGGATCGTCGGCCAGACAGTTGAGATCGTTGGTTCCTTTGCGGAGCGTCACCGCTTCACCACTGGCGTTGTAGCCGAGCACCGTGGCGCCGCTCCGGCGATCTTTCGGCGCCGCCAGGACGGCGGACGCTATCTGGTCGGCGGGAGAAGCGACCTCGAGGGAAACACCAACCCCCCCGGACCCGAGAATCGCCAGCAACGGAAGTACGAAGTGTTGACGCATGCCCGATCCTAACACGACACGCCAGCCACGGTCCGATGGCAACAGCGTGATATTCTTTGATCGATGCGAAAGCTGGCGCACATTGTCAATCCGGTCATCGTCAAACCCACTTCCGACCTCCACGTGGCGCAACCGGTCACCTTCGAAACCATGAAGACCGCGCGCGAGTTTGCCCGCGGCACGGTCGACGTCGCGATGTACTCGGCGCAGTTCCCCGAGGATCACGGCATCGTCCCGCCGGGAATCGAGATCACCCCCGACCTGGAGCGGTCGATTCTCGATTTCGGAACCTTCCCCAGGCCCTGGAAACTACCCGTCATGGGCGACATTCTCGAGCGCCTGCACGCCGCCGCCCCCGACGCCGAGTACCTCGTTTACACCAACGTCGATATCGCCTTGATGCCCAATTTTTACGTGAGCGTCAACAGGATCATTGACGAAGGCTACGACGCTTTCGTCGTTAATCGGCGAACAATTACGGAGAAATACAAGCATATTAAAGAAATCCCGTTAATGTATGCCGAGGCGGGCGAGATGCACGAGGGACACGATTTGTTCGTGTTCCGGCGGGATGTCTTCCCGAAATACAAGATGGGGCGGGTCTGCCTCGGCGTGCCCTGGGTGGGCCGGGTTCTGATCTGGAACCTGATCTGCAACGCGCGACGGTTCCAGGAGTTCCGTCATCTCCACCTGACCTTTCACATCGGCAACGATGCGATCGGGCTGCGTCCGGAGAACGTGGCGTTCCAGAATCACAACAAGGCCGAGGCGAGAAAGGTCATGGAGGCTCTACAGGCCGAATACGGGACTCAATTCCTGACGGCTTATCCGCTCGAAATGACGCTGCGCCTCACGCCTTGGGCCCGGATGAGGGGACTGGCGCGGCGGACGCTGAGGCTGGCGCTCGGACCGCGCTGATGGAGGCTACCGCGCGTCGGCGAGCACGGCCGCCTCGGCCTCGATCCGCCCGTGTTTGGCCAGCTCGCCGTGAATCCAGTGGTAGGTGACCTGTAGTCCCTGTTCCAGGGGGATCTTCGGCTCCCACCCGAGGACCTGCCGGAGCCGGGTGTTGTCGCTGTTCCGCCCCCGAACTCCCTGCGGCTTGGTAAGGTCGTGGGTCTTGTGAATCTTCTTGCCGGCGATGCCGGCCACGATGTCGACCAGTTGGTTGATCGAAACGAGCTCGTCGGTGCCCAGGTTCAGCGGGTCGTGATGGTCGCTCCGCATGAGGCGGTAGAGACCCTCGATACAGTCGTCGATGTAACAGTAGGACCGCGTTTGCAGTCCGTCGCCCCAGACCTCGATCGCTTCCCCGTCCCGCGCAAACGCCACCTTGCGACAGATGGCCGCCGGAGACTTCTCGCGGCCGCCATCGTAGGTGCCCCGGGGTCCGTAAATGTTGTGGAAGCGGACCACCCGCGTCTCGAGCCCGAAATCCTCCCGGTAGTGGCGGCAGACTCGCTCCATGTAGAGCTTCTCCCAGCCGTATCCGTCCTCGGCATCGGCCGGGTAGGCGTCTTCTTCCTTCAGCGGAGCGACGTCTTCGGATTTTTGTTTGTAGCCGGGATAGATGCAGGCGCTTGAGGTGAACAGAAAGCGGCCCACTCCGTTGGTTCGCGCGGCTTCGATCGTGTTGATGTTGATCATCGTGCTGTCGCGCACGATCAAGCCCTTATTGGTTTCGATGAACCCAATGCCGCCCATTTCGGCCGCCAGGTGGAATACCTCGTCGACGCCGCGCGTCGCCACCAGGCAGTTGTCGAACCGCCTGAGGTCCAGCAGCTCGAACTGATGGGCCGCCGTCGCCTCGTACTCCGGTTCCTTGATGTCGACCCCGCGGACCCAGTATCCGCGGGCCACCAGGTATTTCGCCAGGTGGTGCCCAATGAACCCGCCGGCTCCGGTAATCAAGACTCTGGCTTTCTGCATCCGGTCCTCCATTGTGACCCCCATATATCGGATATGTCGGGCGCTTTCTTTACTCCCTGCCGTGAGACCAGGATAACACTCAGCCTCAAACCGACGCCATCCACGACTTCCAGTAGTCGGGCCACTCGACCGCCTCGCCGGCCGGCAGAATCCGCATCGGATCGAGCCCGTCCAGCATCACGGCGCTCTCGTCGGTGTGGGTCTTGTGGCGCTGATGGGCGAGCGCCTTCGGGTGCGGTCCGTGGTGGATGCCGCGCGGGTGGAGCGTGCACATGCCGGCCTGGATGTTGTCCCGGCTGAAGAAGTCGCCGTCGTGATAGAAGATGAACTCGTCGTAGTCGGTATTGCGGTGAAAAAACGGCACGCGCATCGCTTCCGGATCCTGCTCGAGCGGACGCGGCAGAAAAGTGCACACGACCGCGCCCTTGGTCATGAAGGTCGTATGGGCGCTCGGCGGCAGGTGGGCGCGCGGGCTCATCACCGGCCGGATCAGCCCGATATTGAGCTTCCAGGCCGTGTAGTCGCCCTTCCAGCCGACCACGTCCATCGGGTTGAACGGGTAGAACACCTTGGAGATCTCGTCGTCGACCTTGATGCGAATTTCCCACTCGCGATCGTCGCCCAGAATCGGCTCCGGCTCCGGCGTCACGATGATCGCCGGGTCATACAATGCATGCTGCCCGAGCAGTCCCTTGTCGGGCGGCTCGAACTCGGACCGGGACTGGATGAGCAGGAAAAAATTGTCGCTGGTCTCCGGCAGAACACGGTAGGTGACCGCGCGCGGCAGCACGATGTAATCGCCGCGCTCGAACGCCAGCGGCCCGAAATCGGTCTCGATGCGGCCGCGGCCGCGGTGGACAAACAGCAGCTCGTCGCCATCGGCGTTGCGATAGTAGAACGGCATCGGCGCCGAGCGGCGCGACACGTACAGCGTCACGTCTTGGTTGCCGAGAAACGCCACCGGCATGCCGCCCGGATCGTCCAGATCGGTAGGCGCCAGGCGGTTCAAGTCGAGGCAGTGCGGGCGCAGCCGTCCCTCGAAGCGGATCCAGCCGGTCGGAGGATGCGTGTGATAGAGGTGCGCGCTGCGGCCATAGAACCCCTTGCGGCCATGTTCCTCTTCGTAGGTGCCGTCGGGAAGCGCCACGTGCGCCTGTTCGGCGATCTTGCCTTTTTTCAGCGGATACATCGATTCTGCTCCTCCGTCAACGACGGTTTCACCGTTGGTCGGTTTCTGCGGCGGCCCGCCGATCCGCCCGAGGGCGGAATGCGGTCGGCCCGCCGGCCGGCTGCAGGTTGCCGCGAAGCGCCTGCTCACGCTCGATGGCTTCAAACAGCGCCTTGAAATTACCCTTGCCGAAGCTGCGGCTGCCGTGCCGCTGGATGATCTCATAAAACAGCGTCGGGCGGTCCTCGACCGGCCGGGTGAAGATTTGCAGCATGTAGCCCTCCTCGTCGCGATCGACCAGAATGCCGAGATCCGCCAGCCGGCCGAGAGGCTCGTCGATTCGTCCGACACGAGCCTCGAGCGACTCGTAGTAGGTCGAAGGCACGCGGAGGAACTCGACGCCCTGATCGCGCAGCTTCCCGACCGTCCCAACGATGTCGTCGGTCGACATCGCGATGTGCTGGACGCCCGGGCCCTGATAGAACTCGAGGTATTCCTCGATTTGCGACTTGCGGCGTCCGTCGGCCGGTTCGTTGATCGGAAACTTGATCGACCCGCCGCCGCCGGCCATCACTTTCGACATCAGCGCCGAGTACTCGGTGCTGATGTCGTTGTCGTCAAAATGCTGGTACAGCTCGAATCCCATGACCCGCTGGTAGAAGCGGACCCAGGTCTCCATTTCGCCCCAGCCGACGTTGCCGACCATGTGGTCGATATGCCGCAGCCCGGTCGGGCGCGCGACCGGATCCGGACCGGCGACCGCCTGGAAGCCGGGCAGAAACGGGCCGTGATAGTCTCCCCGCTCGACGAAGGTGTGGATCGTGTCGCCGTAAATCGCGATCGAGGCGAGCCGCACGCGGCCGTGCTCATCCTCCAGCGTCACCGGATCGCGCACGCCGCGCGCGCCGCGCGAAACCGTCTCCCGCCAGGCAGCCTCGGCGTCGGCGACCTCGAGCGCGATGTCCCGCACCCCGTCGCCGTGCCGGTCGACATGGCGCGCGACCTCGTGATCGGGTCCGAGCGCGGTTGTCAGTACGAACCGGATGCGGTCCTGCTGGAGAAGATAGCTCACCCGGTCCCGTCTCCCGGTCTCCGGTCCCGCATAGGCCGCCAGCGACATGCCGAACGCCGCGCGGTAGTAATACGCCGCCTGCCGCGCGTTCCCCACCCAGAACTCGACGTGATCGGTTCCGGCGAGCGGCAGGAAA